>Ga0194113_10001302_pt1 | contig 34261 bp, 41 predicted proteins | sample TA2MahC200mmetaG_FD_146193 | JGI IMG/M metagenome (GOLD analysis project Ga0194113, IMG submission 146193) | Freshwater microbial communities from Lake Tanganyika, Tanzania - TA2015017 Mahale Deep Cast 200m | ecosystem: Environmental > Aquatic > Freshwater > Lake | place: Tanzania: Lake... | reverse complement strand
TGCCAGGGGCACCATATTCGCAAGGCAGGAATCGCCTCGGTCAGGTTCTCCCGTCCGGCAACTGATAGGAGGACGGGATCCCGCCCTAGGCTTGATTAGCTTGGCGGGAGATTCCTGCCAGGGGCACCATATTCGCAAGGCAGGAATCGCCTCGGTCAGGTTCTCCCGTCCGGCAACTGATAGGAGGACGGGATCCCGCCCTAGGCTTGATTAGCTTGGCGGGAGATTCCTGCCAGGGGCACTTAAATTTGCTCTAGTATACAAAGCCAGCAAATTTACGCCGAGCGCATTACGCGAGGCGGCACAAATAAAAAAAAGTAAGCACAACACAGAGGAGAGTAGTATGGCAGTACACATCCGTCTAAGAAGGATCGGCAAAAATCCAAAAGGCAAGCCGCATTTCCGGGTCTCTGTTTTTGACGAGCGTTCCGGCCGCGATTCAAGGGTCATTGAGGAGTTGGGCTTCTATAATCCCTCAAGCGGAGAGGTAAGGTTGAAAAAAGAAAAGATCCTCGGTTGGGTGAAGAACGGAGCACAGATGTCTCCGACGGTAAGAAGCCTGGTGAAAAAGATTAAAGAATAATTTCGACTAACGCGGGAGTGAAAGATGCCTCAGGCGCAAGCGGTAAATCCACTGATGCAGTTTGTCCCTCTGATTTTCATCTTTATTTTGTTCTATTTTCTGATCCTGCGGCCGCAGAAGCAGAAAGAGAAAAACCATCAGAACATGCTTTCCGGGCTCAATAAAAATGACGAGGTGGTGACTTCCGGCGGCATACACGGCACCGTCGTCAACGTCAAGGATAAAACAGTTGTTTTGCGCGTGGATGACAACGTAAAGATAGAAGTCGAAAAGAGCTGCATAGCCATAAAGAAAAAAGCTTAAAAAACATTCGAAAGGGATAAGATGGAGCGTAGATTAACCTTGAGAGTATTCGCTGTCCTGGCAGTCATCGGTATATGCGCGTATTTCTCTTTTCCGCTCGAAAAGAGGATAAATCTCGGCCTTGACCTAAAAGGCGGCATGCATCTTTTGCTTAAGATCGACACAAGCCACCTGGCCGCAGAGGCAAAAATTGATGCCGGTGACAGGGCGCTTGAGGTCATCCGCAACCGCATCGATGAGTTCGGGGTAAGAGAGCCGTCCATCCAGAAACAGGGCGAGGATGAAATTGTAGTGCAATTGCCGGGAGTTACCGACAGGGAGCGCGCCATTGAGATCATCGGCAAGACCGCTCTCCTTGAGTTTAGGCTCGTTTCAGCTGATTCCGAAAAAATAAAACAGGCGCTCGAAGGCAATGTTCCGTCCGGGTTTGAGCTTAAGTACGTCGAGGATACCAAAGAGCCCCTGCTCCTTGAGAAACAGGCAAGCCTTACCGGAGATGCGCTCTCCGACGCTACGGTTAATTTCAGCCAGGCGGAGTTTTACGGGCCGGTGGTCGGGCTCAAGTTCAACGCCGAAGGCGCAAAGAAGTTCGCCGAGCTTACCGCCGCTAATGTGGGAAGGCGCCTGGCCATCGTGCTGGACGGCAAGGTGCAGTCTGCGCCGAATATCAAAGAGGCTATTCCTTCGGGCGAGGCGGTGATCAGCGGCCGTTTTGACGTCACTGAAGCCCAGGACCTGGCGCTGGTATTACGCGTAGGCGCCTTGCCTGCGCCCATGCGCATAGAAGAAGAGCGGACCATCGGGCCGCTCCTCGGCCAGGATTCCATCAATAAGGGTATACGCGCAAGCATCATCGGCGGACTGGCAGTCTTTATATTCATGGCTTTATACTACTTTCTTGCCGGCATCATCAGCAATATCGCGCTCTTGGCCAACCTCTTAATGATCTTAGGCGGTTTAGGCTTGTTGCCTATCCTGTTCCCCGGGGTCTCGGCAACCCTTACCCTGCCGGGTATCGCCGGTATCGCGCTCTCCCTGGGCATGGCGGTGGACGCCAACGTGCTCATCAACGAACGCATCCGCGAGGAACTGGATTCGGGAAAAACCCTGCGCGCAGCCATCACTAACGGCTACAGCCGTGCATTTACCGCGATTTTCGATTCTAATATCACCACCCTCATCGCGGCTTTTTTCCTCTTTCAGTTCGGGACCGGCCCGATCAGGGGATTTGCCGTGACCCTGACCATAGGCCTTATTGCCAGCTTGTTTACGGCGATCATATTAACGCGCACTATTTTTGAGATATTGCTGGCTGCCGGCGTTTTGAAAGACAAACTGCCGATGTTACGCATATTTAAGGAGACAAAGTTCGATTTTATCGGAAAGAGGGTCTTTTTCTATGTCCTCTCTCTGATAGTCATCGTCACCGGGCTCTATTTCTTCTTTAATAAAGGCAGGCAGGTCTACGGGATAGATTTTGCCGGCGGGCAGATCCAGGAATACAGCTTTAAAACGGCTCCGGACCCGGATCAAGTGCGCGGGGTATTGAAGGAACTTAATCTGACAGACGCTTCAATCCAGCAGTTCAGCGATAACCCCAACGCGGTCCTGATCCGCACCTCGGAAGATAAGAGCAATCTGCTTACGGAAAAACTGAAAGAAAAGTTCCCGGAACAGGATATACAGATCCTGAGGATCGAGCGAGTAGGCCCTATTGCAGGAAAACACCTGAAAACAAAAGCCCTGAAGGCCCTCTTCTGGGCGCTGCTGGGCATCTGTGCCTACGTGGCCATCCGTTTTAAGCACTTTAACTTTGCCATTGCCGGAGTGATCGCGCTTTTGCACGACGTGCTGGTTGCCCTGGGGTTCCTGGCTATCACCGGAAGACAGATCGACCTTTTAAGCGTTACCGCCTTCCTGACCATTGCAGGTTACTCTATCAACGATACGATTGTCATCTACGACCGGGTCAGGGAAAATGCCCGGCTTAGCCGCAAACTCAACCTCTATGAGCTCATAAACTTAAGCGTAAACCAGATGCTCGGCCGCACCATCCTTACCTCAGGGATAACCCTCTTTGTAGTCATAGCGATCCTCTTTTGGGGCGGAGAAGTGCTGAGTAATTTCGCTTTTACCCTGCTTGTGGGTTTTATTTCGGGTGTTTATTCCACAGTTTATATCGCCTCACCTCTAGTGCTGGCCTTAAGCGGCAGGCGCGCCAAGTATTAATTCGCTGCTTAGCGGATAAAAGTGACGTTCAAATCCCTCAAGCTCTATAAGTGCGCTCAGATTGACCTTGAGCGTATCCTGGCAGATCTCGTCGATTTCGGCTATAAGCGCCGCGATTCCGTGGCCGAAGAGGGAGATTTTACCCGCCGGGGCGGCATCATCGATATCTTCCCATTTTCCTTCGAACTTCCCATCCGCATCGACCTGGATAACGATACCGTCTCATCGATCAGGTCATTCAATCCGGCGACCGGAGATCCGCTCTGGGAGCACAGGTTCGTGATCATCCTGCCGATAAAAAAGCCGGGTAGCCTCAAGACCGCTTCCTTCAGCGAGGAGTTCCCGCTATCTAATTTCATCGAACTGAATGCCGGCGATTACGTGGTGCATAACCAGTACGGCATCGGCCGTTTTCTGGGGATGCAGAAGATCAAAGTCCAGGATAGACCGAAAGACCACCTGGTAATCGAATATGACCGTCAGGAGAAGCTCTATGTCCCGGTTGAATCGATGCATCTGGTGCAGAAGTACCTTGCCTTCCAGGTCAGAAAGCCCAAGCTTTACCGCCTCGGCAGCCGGGAGTGGCAGAGGACAAAGGAAGGCGCAAGGCGCGGTATCCAGAAGATGGCCTGGGAGCTGTTGACCCTTCAGGCGATGCGCATGAGCGCATCCGGTTTCGCTTTTTCCGCGGATACGGACTGGCAGAAGGAGTTCGAAGAGACCTTTCCTTACGAAGAGACTCCGGACCAGATAAGGGCGGCAATAGAAGCAAAGAAAGATATGGAATCAGTCCGGCCAATGGACAGGCTCCTTTGCGGGGATGTGGGTTACGGAAAGACTGAGGTAGCTATGCGCGCCGCCTTTAAGGCAGTAATGGACAATAAGCAGGTGGCCTACCTTGTCCCGACAACGATCCTTGCCGAACAGCACTATCAGAACTTCTCGATGCGGCTTAAGGATTTCCCCGTCAATATCCAGATGCTTTCCCGTTTTAAGACCGACGCAGAGCAGAGGGCCATTATCGAAGGCCTCGCCCGGGGCAGCGTTGACATCGTCATCGGCACACACAGGCTCCTTTCGGAGGATATATCCTTTAAGAACCTGGGCCTTGTGATCATCGACGAGGAACAGCGTTTCGGGGTGAAGCACAAGGAGAGGCTCAAGCGCCTGAGGCTGGCTGCGGACGTCCTGACCCTTACCGCCACTCCCATCCCGCGCACGCTTTACATGAGCCTGATGGGCGCAAGGGACCTCTCCGTGATCAATACGCCCCCGCAAAATCGGTTGCCAATCAAGACAATTGTGGTAGAATATGACGAAGAACTGGTCAGGCAGGCGATATTACGCGAGACCGGCCGTAAGGGGCAGGTTTTCTTCCTGCACAACCGCGTGCAGGATATTGAAAAGGTGCGAGAGAGGCTCTCCGGAAAACTGCCACCCGGGGTCAGGGTCGCCGTCGGCCACGGCCAGATGCATCCGAAATCCCTGGAAGCGGTGATGGCCGCATTCCTGAGGGGTGAAATTGATTGCCTGGTCTGCACGATGATCATCGAATCGGGGATCGATATCCCTAACGCAAATACGATCATCGTCAATAATGCGCAGGAGTTTGGCCTGGCAGACCTGCACCAGCTGCGGGGAAGGGTGGGCAGGTTTAACCGCGCAGCCTACGCGTACTTCCTGGTACCTAAACACAAGGTCTTGGATTCCGATGCCAAAAAGCGGCTGGAGGCAATACAGGAACACAGCCAGCTGGGGGCCGGGTTTAATATCGCTATGGAGGACCTTGAAATCAGGGGGGCAGGGAACCTGCTGGGACTAGAGCAGCACGGGTTCATCGCGGCGGTAGGCTTTGACCTTTACTGCCGGTTGCTTAGAGAGGCGATAGGGAACTTTAAAAAGATAGGTGCGGCTTATGCGTAAATTAAAGTCTTTGCTGGCGGTTTTATTCTGTTTCGGCCTGTCCGGTTTCAGTCCGGACTGCTCTTTTGCCGTAGAAAAGATCGTCGCCATCGTAAACAACGAGGTGATCACCCAGAAGGAGCTCTCGGATTTTTTGAGTTATATGCGCATTCAGCTGTCCAGAGAGATAAAGGGCAAGGAGCTGGAGCAGAAACTCCAGTCGATGAAGCTGGACCTTTTGAACGAACTGATCAGGGACAGGCTGATCCTGCAGCAGGCAAGGAAGATGCTCGATGAAGCCAGAAAAAAGACCGATAAGGCGAGCCAGATGATGGTTTACCTTTTAGAGGTGGACAAGAACCGGGTAAGGGCGAGGATTAATGAGATGAAGAAGCGCTATCCTTCGGAAGCGGATTTCCATGAGGCGCTGGCTAAGCAGGGGCTGACCCAGGCTGACCTTGAGACCCGGATAAAAGACGAAATGCTTAAGTACAATGTGGTGCAGCTTAAGATAGACTCGGAGATCGCGATACGCCCCGAAGAAGTGACTCTGTTCTACAATAAGAACCCGCAGGAGTTCAAATCGCCGGAAGAGCGCGAGATGACGGTGATCGCCCTCGAGAACAGGGACCAGGCGCAAAGTTTTTCCTATAATCTGAAGCGGGGGGAGAAGCTTGAATCCCTGGCATCCAGGTATCCGATCAAAATACTTCCCGATAAGCTCATCGCTGCCAAGGACGGGGAATTAAAGCCGGAGGTGGAAAGCGCGGTGTTTTCCCTGCCTCTGGGTGCTGCATCCGATGCGCTCGACATCGACGGAAAGCACTTCGTCTTCATCGTAGACAAGATTACTCCGTCCCGCCAGCTGCCCATAGCTGAAGTCCAGGCCCAAATATCCGACTTTCTCTTTTCGAAAAAGAGGCAGGAGAAACTGGACAAGTGGTTAGATGAGATCAAAAAATCCTCCTACGTTGAGATCAGGCAGAATTAGGATCGCCCTCACCATCGGCGACCCCTCAGGGGTTGGGCCTGCCATCGCCTTAAAAGCCATCCGGAGTTTAGAAAACCGCTACGACTTCACTGTTATAGGGGATAAATGGGTATTTAGCCGGCTCACCGGCCGCACTCCGCAGTTTTCAAGAGTCGATTTTATAGACCTAGTAAATGTCCGCCGTAAAAACTTTTCCTTCGGTAGGATCAATCCCCGATACGGCCGGGCTTCGGTGGAATACCTTGATGAGGCCATGCGCCTGATCAGAAGAAAAGAAGCGGACTGCCTGGTCACCTGCCCTGTCTCAAAAGAAGCGATAAACAGGGCCGGATTCCATTACGGCGGGCACACCGAATACCTGGCGGAGCATAGCGGTGCTAAGCATGTGACCATGATGCTCCTGAACCGCTTTCTTAGGTTCTCTATGGTCACCAGGCACGTTCCTATAAGGGGCGTCCCCGGTTGGGTAAACAAGGGCAGTCTGCGTCAGGCGATAGTTGGCGCAGACGAAGCGCTTATAAAGCTCTTCTTATTGAAGGATCCCCGCATTGTCGTCTGCGGCCTTAATCCCCACGCCTCTGACCGCGGCTTGATCGGCGAAGAAGAAACAGGAATAATCGAGCCCGAGATAAGAAGGTTAAAGGCCAAGCTGCGCTCGTCTATCGACGGGCCGCTTCCGGCGGATGTGGCGGTTTACCGGGCATATAAGGGGGAATATGATGCGGTAGTCGCCATGTACCATGATCAGGCGCTCATACCGCTTAAGCTCAGCGACCCGAAAACAGGGGTAAACATGACTCTTGGTCTTCCGTTTGTGCGCACCTCGCCTCTGCACGGGACCGCATTTGATATCGCAGGCTCTCTCAGCAAGGCAAATCCCGCCTCTTTAATCGAAGCGATCAGGCTCGCCGCAAAATGCGCCTTAAACCTAAAAAAAGCTTAGGCCAGAACTTTCTCGCCGATAAGAATATCCGGAATAAGATAATCTCTGCCTGCGATTTCAAGGATACGGATACGGTCATTGAAATCGGCGCAGGGCGGGGAGAGCTCACTTCTTTGATTGCCCCGAGGGTAAAGCTGGCCTATGCACTTGAGATCGACCCGCGCCTTGGGCCCTGCCTTGAAGAGATTTCGGAAAAAAACGCTAATTTAAGGATTATCGGCGAGGATGCCTTAAAAGCGGACCTCACCGGGATCCTGAGCAAAGTTAGAGGCAAAATTAAGGTCGTCGGAAACATCCCCTACTGCATCTCGACCCCGATCATAGAGAAGTTGATCGGGGTAAGAGAGAAGGTGGGGGGCGCATTCATCACCGTACAGAAGGAGTTTGCCCAGAGGATTGCCTCGCTGCCCGGCTCCAAAGATTACGGAGCCCTCAGCTGCTTCGTGCAATATTATACCGAACCAAAGATCCTCTTTTTCATTTCCAGGGGCTGCTTCTGGCCTGTCCCAAAGGTTGACTCCGCGTTCCTGAAGCTCAGGTTCAGGGAAAAGCCCGCTGTTTATGTCGGGGATCCTGAGCTCCTTTTCAAAGTCATCCGGGCAAGTTTCAACCAGAGAAGGAAGACCCTGAGGTCAAGCCTTAAAAAGGTCATTGCGGCGCAGAAACTGGAAGCCTTCCTCAGATACTACCGCATCCGTTCCGATATCCGGCCGGAACAACTCTCCCTGCAAGATTTCGCAAGCCTTATTAATTACTTAAAAAAAGACTAAAAAAAACTTGACAAAATAACTTTTTGTTGTAAACTTATTGGTCTAACTAAGGCAAAACAATAACAGAGACAAAGATTTGCAAAAAGAGAAAAAGCAATTTTAAGAATTTTCCTGAAATTCTTAGATGGGGAAATTTTTTTAATTTCGGCGGCTTTCTCGACGGTCTGCTCTTTGCTGGAGTAGCTCAGTCGGTAGAGCACGTCCTTGGTAAGGACGGGGTCAAGGGTTCGATTCCCTTCTCCAGCTTAAATGAGGCCATAATTTACGGAACGCAAGTGAACGTAAATTGTATGGCCGAATTTACCAAATCAATTACGAAGTAATTGATTTGGGCTAAAACAGTTCAATTGGTAGCATCGCCTACAAGGAAGCGAGGGCGATGTAAATTCGCGCAGTAAGCGCGCACTTGCCAATCCGATATGGCAAAGTGCCTAGACGCTAACAGCAAGTTAACGAGGCAGCTACAACTTATGTTCGCTCGCTTCATTCGCTCCATAAGTTGTCTGCTCATTTAATGAGAGAGATCATCACCTTGGAATGTACGGTTTGCAGGAATAGAAATTATACGACGACAAAAAATAAAAAAAAGCATCAGGACAGATTGGAGATAAGCAAGTTCTGCAGGTCCTGTCGCAAACATACCCCCCATAAAGAAATAAAATAATATTCAAATAGGGGCGTCGGTTAATGGCAAACCAGCGGTCTCCAAAACCGCAACTGCAGGTTCAAGTCCTGCCGCTCCTGTTTAGCTGGGGTCTTGAACCAAAAAAGGAAGCCTTGAATGGATTTTATCGCAAACAATCTCAAAACCGTAATCTGGGCGACGGTATCGGCGCTTGTCTTGTTTTTGGTCGCGAAGAACTTTGCCCGGATAAAGAACTTTTTGCTGGAAGTGAAAGCGGAACTGGGAAAAGTCGCCTGGTCTACCCCTCAGGAGGTTTACGCCTCGACCATTATAGTCATTACGGTGACCTTTATCGCGGCGGTATTTATCGGAGCAGTGGACCTGACCCTTACAAGGATCCTGACAATGCTGTTTAAGCAATGAAGAACTGGTACGTCGTTCATACTCAAACCGGCTCTGAAGACAAGGTGAAGACTACACTTGAAAACAGGATAGCGCAGCAGGGCCTGCAGGAATGTATCACCAAAGTGATCATCCCCACAGAACAGGTCTCGGAAGTCCGCTCTGGAAAGAAAAGAATCTCCCAGAGAAAGTTTTTCCCCGGTTATCTGCTGCTCGAGATGGAATTGAACGAACAGACCTACCTTTTTGTAAAGACTACCCCCGGAGTAACGGGTTTTATTGGCCTGGGTAAGAAGCCCATGCCCCTGCCTCAGCAGGAAGTAGACGCAATACTTAAGAAGACTGAAGAGACCGCTGCCAAGCCCAGCCCCAAAGTGGTATTCGAGAAAGGCGAGCAGGTCAGGGTCACTGAGGGGCCTTTCCTCAATTTCAACGGCACAATCGATGAGATTTACCCGGAAAAAGGAAAAATCAAGGTCAGCGTTTCGATATTCGGGCGCTCCACTCCAGTGGAACTCGAATACTGGCAGGTAGAGAAGGTATAAGATGCCTAAAAAAATAACCGCACAGATCAAGCTTCACGTCCCCGCAGCACAGGCAAACCCGGCGCCTCCGGTCGGCCCGGCGCTGGGCCAGCACGGGGTGAACATCATGCAGTTCTGCAAACAGTTTAACGACCAGACCAAAGGCAGGGACGGACTGATCCTGCCCGTAGTCATCTCCGTTTACGAAGACAGGACATTCAGTTTTATCATCAAGAGCCCGCCTTCTTCGGTGCTCCTTAAGCGCGCGGCAAACCTAGCTAAGGCCTCAGGTATCGCCGGAAAAGAAACTATAGGCACGGTCACCCGCAAACAGGTGGAAGAGATCGCAAAACAGAAGATGCAGGACTTAAACACCACGGATATGAACCAGGCCATCAGGGTAATCGAAGGCACTGCCCGCAGCATGGGCATCAGCGTAACCGACTAACTAAGATGAAAAAACGCAGCAAAAGATACACGGCTTCCGAGAAACTGGCCGACTATAATAAAGTATATAAACTGAAGGAGGCGATTATACTCCTTAAGCAGATGTCTCCCACGAAATTTGACGGTTCAGTTGACCTGCATTTTGATTTAAACGTGGATACTAAGAAATCCGACCAGATGGTGCGCGGGACAGTGATCCTGCCCCACGGTACCGGAAAAAAGGTTCGGGTGGCGGTATTCTGCAAGGGCGAGCATGAAAAAGAGGCCAAAGAGGCCCAGGCGGACTATGTAGGCGGGTTGGAGCTGATCGAAAAAGTGGCCGGGGGATTCATGGATTTCGATGTCTGCCTTGCCACGCCCGAGATGATGAAAGACTTAAGCAAGCTCGGTAAGATGCTCGGGCCCAGGGGACTGATGCCCAGCCCCAAAGCCGGGACAGTCACTAACGACATAGCCAAAGCCATCGAAGACGTACGCAAGGGAAAGGTGGAGTTCCGCGTCGATAAACAGGCCGGGATACACCTGTCCGTAGGAAAAGTCTCGTTTGACGAAAATAAGCTTTGCGACAATGCCTCAAAGGTGATCGAAGCGCTCAACGAAGCGCGGCCGGCGTCAGTAAAGGGGAAGTTCGTCCGCAGCCTCTACATTTCCTCCTCCATGAACCCCGGACTACAGCTAGAGTCATAAGATGAAAAAAATAGGCCTTATAATCAAAGAGTCATCCGAAAAAGAGATCAGGGACAGCCTGAAAGACGCAAGCGCCATGCTGGTGGTGAAGTACTCCGGCGTCTCAAGCCCCGATATGAGCGCATTGCGTTCAGCACTGCATAAGACAAGCGCCGACCTTCTTGTGGTGAAGAACAGCGTCGCCAGGAGGGCATTGAAAGATTCGGGCCTGGAGGAGCTGCTAAAGTCTATCGACGGCCCCTGCGGGCTGGTCTTTGCCAAAGATGAGCCCGTGGCTGTCTCAAAAGCGCTGTACACTTTCCGAAAGGATCATGAAAAGTTTAAAATAGAAGGAGGCTGCTTAAAAGAGAAGATCCTGGCGGCTACGGACATTGAAGAGCTCTCCAGGCTGCCCGGAAAAGAGATGCTCAGGGCTATGGCAGTAGGCGCCTTAAACGCCCCGATCTCCGGCTTTGTCACTGCTCTTAACCAGATCCTGGCAAAGATCGTTTACTGTTTAGATCAGATCAAAGCAAAAAAGACCTAGTTAACCTAGAAGGAGGAAGTAGAAATGGCAAACGTAGAGGAACTCATCAAATCCATCGAAAGCATGACCGTGCTTGAGCTTTCCGACCTGGTAAAGGCCCTGGAAGAGAAGTTCGGCGTGAAGGCGTCCGCTCCCATGATGGCTATGCCCATGGCTGGTGCCGGAGCTGCCGCCGGCGGCGCGCCCGCAGCCGAGGAAAAGAGCACCTTTAATGTCGTTCTCACCAGCGCCGGAGCCAATAAGATCGCCGTGATCAAGGAAGTGCGCACCATCACCAACCTCGGCCTCAAAGAAGCCAAGGACCTGGTGGATGCGGCTCCCAAACCGGTAAAAGAAGGCGCTACCAAGGAAGAAGCCGAAGAGATGAAGAAGAAGCTCGAGGCAGCCGGAGCGACGGTAGAACTAAAATAAACGACATATCGCGGTACAGATCTCGTCAAAGCAATTACTTGTACTACCAAGAGACCTGTCCCGACCAGAGTGATGAAAAACCATGATAAAACGTAGAAACTTCGGTAAATTAAAAGAGACTTACGATCTGCCTAATCTCCTGGATGTGCAGCTGGAGGCATACCACGAGTTCCTGCAGATGGATATTACGCCTTCCGAAAGGAAACGTCAGGGCCTGCAGGAGGTCTTTGAAGAGATCTTCCCGATCGAGAACGCAAACCGCTCGGTGAAAATTGAGTTTATCGGTTATTCCCTGGGCAAGCCCAAATACACCATCTCTGAGTCAAAGACGCGCAGCCTCTCTTACGCCGCGCCCCTTAAAGTGAAGTTCCGCCTGACCACGCCTGCCGAGACCAAAGAGCAGGATGCCTATTTCGGCGAGATACCTCTCATGACCGAGACGGGGACCTTTATTATTAACGGCGACGAGCGCGTAGTGGTCAGCCAGCTGCAGCGCTCACCCGGCGTATCTTTTGAAGAGGAGCTGCATCCTACGGGAAAAAAGATCTTTTACGGCAGGGTCATTCCTTACCGCGGGGCGTGGCTTGAGTTCAAATACGACCTGACCGAGACCATTATCGCCTATGTGGACCGGCGCAGGAATTTTCCCGCCACCCAGATCCTGAGGATCCTGGGTTTCTCTACAGACGAAGATATCATGCGCTCCTTTGGCAAGGAGCACTCCGAGATCGCCAATACTCTTAAAAAAGATTACACCAAGAACAAAGAAGACGCTTATTTAGATTTTTACCGCAAGATGCGGCCCACAGAACCGGTGACTAAGGAGGCTGCGGAAAATCTTTTCTACCGCCTCTTTTTCGATCCGGCAAGGTACGACCTTGAGCGCTGCGGCAGGTTCATCCTGAACCGGAAACTCGGCATGGAAGTCTCGCTTGAAAAGAGGATACTCGATTCCGAGACCGTGATCAAGGTCATCGAGTACCTGATCAAACTGCAGGAAGGCATCGGCAAGATCGACGACATCGACCACTTAGGCAACCGCCGCGTCAAGACTGTCGGAGAGCTTGTCCAGAATCAGGTGCGCATAGGCCTGGCCCGCGTTGAGCGTTCCATCCGCGAAAGGTTAAGCATCCTGGGTGAGTTTGAAAACCTGAATGTCCACTATCTGATTAATTCCAAGCTCCTCTCCAATCAGATCAGGGATTTCTTCGCACGTTCTCAGCTGTCGCAGTTCATGGATCAGGTCAACCCGCTGGCTGAGATGACCCATAAGAGAAGACTAAGCGCCCTCGGCCCCGGCGGGCTTTCCCGCGAGAGAGCAGGTTTTGAAGTGCGCGATATCCATCCGTCGCATTACGGCCGCGTCTGCCCTATCGAGACTCCTGAAGGCCCGAATATCGGTCTGATTGCTTCTCTAAGCAGTTTTGCCAGGGTGAACCAGCTGGGATTATTAGAGACTCCCTACCGCAAAGTCGAAGAGGGAAAAGTCACCAAGAAAGTAGATTATCTGACTGCAGACCTGGAAGAGGACAAAGTCATTGCCCAGGCAAACGTTCCTCTGGATGAAGAGAGCCGTTTTGCCGAGCGCGAAGTATCCTGCCGCTTTAAAAACGATTTCCCGAAGGTTTCCGGTAAACAAGTGGAATATATGGATGTTTCGCCCAAGCAGCTGGTCTCTGTGGCTGCATCGCTTATTCCTTTCTTAGAGCATGATGACGCAAACAGGGCACTCATGGGCTCGAACATGCAGAGGCAGGCAGTGCCGCTGATGATCACCGAGGCACCCTTTGTCGGGACCATGATGGAGGATAAAGTCGCCCGCGATTCCGGGACCGTGGTAGTGGCAGGGCAGTCCGGCAAGGTCACCAGCGTCGACGGTTCTTCTATTTCAATCGGAAAGACCATTTATCACCTGAAAAAGTTCCTGCGTACCAACGCCGATACCTGCCTGAATCAGAGGCCGCTGGTAAAATTAGGCGAACACGTGGAGAAGGGCCAGGTAATCGCTGACGGCATCGCTACCAAAGGCGGAGAGCTGGCTTTAGGAAAGAATGTTTTAGTCGCCTTTATGCCCTGGCGCGGATACAACTTTGAGGATGCGATCCTGGTCAGCGAAAACCTGATCAAGCAGGACCTCTTTACCTCTATACACGTGGAGGAGTTCGAGACTGAAGCTACCGAAACCCGCCTGGGCAACGAAGAGATCACCCGCGATATCCCCAATGTCAGCGAAGACGCCTTAAGAAACCTGGATGAGACCGGAATCATCCGTAACGGCGCAGAAGTTGCGCCCGGAGATATCCTGGTGGGAAAGATCACCCCCAAGACCGACACCGAGCCTTCTCCGGAAGAGCGGCTGCTGAGGGCCATATTCGGCGAAAAAGCAGGTGATGTACGGGACACCTCTTTAATCGTCCCTCCGGGAGTTGAAGGCGTAGTCATCGACGTGCACGTCTTCAGCCGCAAAGAGCGCGGAAGAAAGTCCAAGGAAGAGAAATCCAAAGAACTCGCCAAGATCCGCGAATTAAAAGCTTATTACAGGCAGGAGGTCGAGTTCGTGCAGCAGGAAAAGATTGCGCGCCTTGCGCAGGTATTGGGAGTGGATAAGAAACGCGCGGCGAAGTTTGATTTTGAAGATAACGAAGAGGCCAAGATCCTTGCGGCTTCATTTGACGAGCAGGTGCAGGAGCTGATGGCCGAAGAAGAACAGGAGATCGAGAAGGTCCGCCGCGGCGACGAATTGCCCGCAGGCGTCCTTAAACGGGTGGTAGTCTACATCGCCACCAAGCGCAGGCTCGCCGAAGGCGATAAGCTTGCCGGCCGCCACGGAAATAAGGGAGTGGTCGCGCGTATCGTTCCGGAAGAGGATATGCCATACATGCCGGACGGCACACCTGTCGGGATCGTGCTTAATCCTCTGGGCGTACCCAGCCGTATGAACGTGGGGCAGATCCTGGAATGCCACTTAGGCTGGGCGGCAAAGGTGCTGAATATGGCTGTAGGTTGCCCCGTCTTTGACGGCGCAACGGAAAAAGAGATCAAGGAGATGCTCAAGAAGGCCGAGCTTCCGGAAGACGGAAAGATCCAGTTGCGCGACGGCTATACCGGAGAACTTTTTGACCAGAAAATCACCGTCGGTTACATGTACATCATGAAACTGATCCACCTGGTAGACGAAAAGATTCACGCCCGTTCCATCGGGCCTTATTCGCTGGTCACGCAGCAGCCGTTAGGCGGGAAAGCGCAGTTCGGCGGACAGAGGCTGGGCGAAATGGAAGTCTGGGCGCTTGAGGCTTATGGCGCGGCATTCAGCCTGCAGGAGATGCTTACCGTAAAGAGCGACGATGTCTCCGGCAGGACGCGCATTTATGAAGCGATCGTAAAAGGCGAGCAGAGGTTAACCCACGGAACGCCCGAATCCTTTAATGTTCTGATCAAAGAACTGCAGGGGTTGGGCCTGGATATCCGCACAGAGAAGGCAAAATAGATAAAAATGGACGAGACAATCACTTTTGAAAGCATTTCCATAAAGATCGCATCAGGCCAGGTGATCCGTTCCTGGTCCAAGGGCGAAGTTAAGAAGGCGGAGACGATCAACTACCGCACGCTCAAGCCCGAAAAAGACGGCCTCTTCTGCGAGAAGATCTTCGGGCCGGTGCGCGACTGGGAGTGCAACTGCGGCAAATATAAAGGCATAAAGTTTAAAGGAATCACCTGCGACCGCTGCGGCGTGACCGTGGACCGCTCTGCGGTGAGGCGCGACCGCATGGGGCATATTGAACTGTCTACTCCGGTGACCCACATCTGGTTCTTCAAGGCCGTGCCCAGCCGCATGAGCGCGCTCCTGGATATCGGCCTCAGGGACCTGGAAAAGGTCATCTATTACGAAGAATATGTGGTGGTTGACCCCGGCAATACCCCGCTTAAGAAAAAAGAACTGCTCTCCGAAGATAAATACCAGGAAGCGCTGAATAAATACGGGACCAACTTCAAAGCCAAGATCGGCGCCGAGGCCGTGCGTGACCTGCTGAAGGAGCTGGATCTTGACGCCCAGTGCAGGAAACTGCGCCGCGAAGTCGAGAAATCAAAAGACGCCCTCGGAAACCGCAAGTCGCTTAAGAACCTTAGGATCGTAGAAGACTTTAAGAAGTCCGGGAATAAACCGGAGTGGATGGTGCTGGAGGTGCTGCCTGTCATCCCGCCTGACTTAAGGCCTTTAGTGCCGCTTGACGGCGGAAGGTTCGCCACCAGTGACCTGAATGACCTTTACCGTCGCGTGATCAACCGGAACAACCGCCTAAAGAAATTAATAGAATTAAGCGCGCCGGAGATCATTATCCGCAATGAAAAGCGCATGCTTCAGGAAGCGGTAGATGCGCTGATGGATAACGGCCGCCACGGAAAGCCCGTGATCGGCGCCAACAACCGGCCTTTAAAGTCGCTCTCTGACATGCTCAAGGGTAAGCAGGGAAGATTCAGGCAGAACCTGCTCGGTAAGCGCGTGGATTATTCCGGCCGTTCGGTGATCGTGGTCGGGCCGGACCTGAGCCTGCGCGAGTGCGGCCTGCCTAAGCAAATGGCGCTCGAGCTTTTTGAGCCCTTTATCATCAAGAAACTGCGCGAAAAAGGCTTTGTGCATACGATTAAGGGTGCGCGCAGGATGGTCGAACGCGGAAAGATCGAAGTCTGGGATATCCTGGATGAAGTCATCCGGGACCACCCGATCCTTTTAAACCGCGCGCCTACCCTGCACCGCCTGGGCATCCAGGCCTTTCAGCCCGTGCTTATCGAAGGCAAATCCATTAAGATACATCCGCTGGTCTGTACCGCTTTCAACGCTGATTTTGACGGCGACCAGATGGCAGTGCACGTGCCGCTTTCCCTTGAATCGCAGCTGGAAGCAAAGATCCTTATGCTTTCCGTGAATAATATCTTTTCTCCTGCCGACGGCCGCCCCATCGTCACCCCGACGCAGGATATTATTTTAGGCACCGCATATCTCTCAAAAATGAAACCCGCAGCGCTTGGCGAAGATAAGGTCTTCGGCAGCGCTGATGAGGTCATCGTCGCCTATGAAGATAAGGCAGTAGAGCTGCATGCGCGTATTAAGGTAAGAGTGGAGAGCCTCTTTGACCTTGAGGAAAAGAAAACATTGCCCGGCAAACAGATGATCACCACTACTGTCGGCCGGGTCCTCTTTAACCAGGTCCTGCCTAAAGAGTTCGGCTTTGTGAATGCGGACCTGAACAAGAGCCGCGTAGGAGAGGTGGTTTCAGAATGCTACAAGCGTTTTGGCCATGCTGCGACAGTCAAGCTGCTGGACGATATCAAGAAACTCGGCTTTGAGCTGGCGACGCTCGGAGGTATATCTATAGGTATAGACGATCTGCAGATCCCCGAGGCCAAGAAGGATGTTTTGAAAGAAGCTAAAGAAGAGGTCGCCAGGGTCGAGGACCAATACCGTAAAGGTATTATCACCGACAGCGAACGTAAATCCAAGGTCATTGACATCTGGACCCATACTACAGATAAAGTCTCAGACCTGCTTTTCAAGAACATGGAGCCGTTTAACCCCATCTTTATGATGGCGGATTCCGGGGCAAGAGGTTCAAGGCTGCAGGTAAGGCAGCTTGCCGGCATGCGCGGGTTGATGGCCAAGCCGTCGGGCGAGATCATCGAAAGCCCCATCACCGCGAACTTCCGCGAAGGCCTGAACGTATTGGAGTATTTTATTTCTACCCACGGTGCGCGTAAAGGCCTTGCTGATACAGCCCTTAAGACCGCCGACGCCGGATACCTGACCCGCCGTCTCGTGGACGTCGCCCAGGAAGTGATTGTCAGCGACGAAGACTGCGGCACCCTTAACGGCATTACCGTCTCGGCCATTATCGAGGGCGATGAAGTGGTGGTAAGCTTAAGGGACCGCATCGTCGGACGCGTAGCGCTGGATAATGTCGTAGATATTATCACAGACGAAGTCATCGTCGAGGCCGGCCATGAGATCACCGAAGAGAAAGCGGACATGATTGAGAAGCTCGGGATCGAGAAGATCCGCATCCGCTCGGTCCTTACCTGCGAAGCGGGCCGCGGCGTCTGCACCAAGTGTTACGGAAGGAACTTAGCCAGCGGCAGGATCACTGAGCTTGGCGAGGCAGTGGGCGTCATCGCCGCGCAGAGTATCGGCGAGCCCGGCACCCAGCTGACCATGAGGACCTTCCACATCGGCGGTACCGCATCGCGCGTCGTCGAACAGTCTTTCGTCAAAAGCAAGAATAAGGGCCTGGTAAAATACCATAACCTGAGGGTTACCGCCAAGAATAAAGAGTTTGTAGTCTTAAACCGTAACGGCGCCGTCAGCATCAACGATAAGCAGGGAAGAGAGCTTGAGCGCTACGCGGTCCTGCAGGGTTCATTCATCAGCATAGCTGACGGCAACGAAGTGGGAGAGGCGATCGCTTTTGTGCGCTGGGATCCTTATACCCTGCCGATCCTCACTGAAGTGAGCGGCCGGGTAAAATACGAAGACCTGAAGCAGGATGTCACCGTGCGCGAAGAGATGAACCCGGTGACCAAGCTTACCGAACGCGTAGTCGTGGAGCATAAGCCGGAGTACCATCCGCAGATATTGATCCTGGATGAATCCGATGAGGTCCTGGGCATCTATCCTATTCCGATCGGAGCGCACATCCTGGTAAAGGACTCCCAGAAGGTAGGCGCGGGAGACCTCCTGGCAAAGATCCCGCGCGTAGTAGTGAAGACCAGAGACATCACCGGAGGCCTTCCGCGCGTGGCTGAGCTTTTTGAAGCCAGGCGCCCTAAGGACCCCGCGGTCATCAGCGAAATCGACGGGTTTGTGGAGTTCGGAGAAACCAAGAAGGGCCAGCGCGTGATCATCGTAAAGTCGACTACCGGAATGCAGAGGGAATACGTCATCCCGCACGGAAAACATCCTAATGTCTACAAGGGCGATAAAGTAATCGCCGGACAGCCCCTTACCGACGGCCCGTTAGTTTTACAGGATATCCTGCGCGTCTGCGGAGACAAGGTGCTGCAGGAATATCTGGTGAATGAGATCCAGGAAGTATACCGCCTTCAGGGAGTACGCATTAACGACAAGCACATAGAGCTCATCATCCGCCAGATGCTTAAAAAGGTGCGCATCGAAGATCCTGGAGACACAGAGTTTTTGGCTACTCAGCAGGTGGATAAATGGCGTTTCCAGAAAGAGAACAGCCGCGTGATCAAGAAGGGCCAGAAAGCCGCCCAGGCGACCCCGCTGTTACTGGGGATCACCAAGGCATCATTGACCACCGACAGCTTTATCTCCGCGGCAAGCTTCCAGGAGACTACGCGCGTGCTTACTGATGCGGCTTCTTCCGGAAAACGCGATGAGCTGTTCGGACTTAAAGAGAATGTGATCGTAGGACACCTTATCCCTGCGGGCACGGGTTTTCATACCCACCGGGATATTGAAATAGTAAAACTTGCAGATGAAGCAAAGAAGAAAAAGGACGCAAAAGAAACGGTAACCAGCGAGAAAAAGGAATAATCTATGCCCACAATCACGCAATTAATCAGGCGCGGTCGAGTCTCCAAGAAGAAAAAGTCAAAGTCTCCGGCATTAAGGGCCTGCCCCCAGAGGCGCGGAGTATGCCTTCAGGTGCGCACCATGACCCCCAAGAAGCCTAACTCCGCCTTAAGGAAGATCGCGAGGGTGAGGCTCACGACGGGGATCGAAGTCACCTCTTATATCCCCGGAGAGGGCCATAATCTTCAGGAGCACTCCATAGTCCTGGTCAGGGGCGGGCGCGTAAAGGACCTGCCGGGCGTACGTTATCATATCGTAAGAGGGACGCTAGACGCTTCAGGGGTTAACCAGCGTAAGAAATCACGCTCCAAATACGGGGCGAAGATGCCAAAAGCTTAAGTTAAGAGGAAAATAATGCGCAGAAGAAGAGCACAGGAAAAAGAGATTTTACCGGATCCGAAATACAACAGCAAGATCGTCTCTAAGTTCGTGAACATGGTCATGTACAAGGGTAAAAAGTCGCTGGCGGAAAAGATCGTCTACGGCGCATTTGAGGTGGTTAAGAAACAGGCCAACGAGCCCGACGTCATCAAAGTCTTCCATAAAGCCCTGGATAATGCCCGGCCGCGCCTTGAGGTCAAGCCCCGCAGGGTGGGCGGCGCGACGTATCAGGTCCCGATCGAGGTCAGGCAGGAGCGCGGCACATCCATAGCGTTACGCTGGATCAGAGATTTTGCAAAAAATAAAAAGGGCAAGCCCATGGAAGAAAAGCTGGCTGATGAGATCATCGCCGCGTACAAGGGCGAAGGTTCAGCCATAAAGAAGAGGGACGATACGCATAAGATGGCCGAAGCAAATAAGGCCTTTGCGCATTTTAGATGGTAAGATGAGGAAAATTCAGTTAGAAAAAGTCAGGAATATAGGGATCATCGCGCACATCGACGCCGGTAAGACCACGACTACCGAGCGCGTGCTCTATTTTACGGGCAAGACCTATAAGATCGGGGAAGTCGACCAGGGTACTGCCACTATGGACTGGATGGTCCAGGAGCAGGAGAGGGGTATTACCATCACTGCTGCCTGCACCACCTGCACCTGGCGCGACATCAGCATCAACATCATTGATACCCCCGGCCATGTAGATTTTACCGTCGAGGTAGAGCGTTCCCTGAAGGTCCTTGACGGCGCGGTAGTCGTCTTCTGCGGCGTCGGAGGCGTTGAACCTCAGTCAGAGACGGTCTGGCGCCAGGCTGACCGTTACAACGTGCCCAGGATCGGCTTTGTGAATAAGCTTGACCGCGTGGGGGCGGATTTTTTGGGCGCGATAGACCAGATGCATAAGAAGCTGGGAGCCAATGCCGCAGCTATCCAGATCCCTTATTTCCTGAACGAGAAGTTCTGCGGCATGATCGACCTGATCTCCGGAAAGCTCATACTTTACAAGGATGAGACCGGGCTAGAGCTTGATATTCTCGACGCCCCTGCGGAATTGCACGATGAAGTAAAATCGGCTCACGACAGGATGTTGGAGAGGATCGCCGATGTGGATGAAAAGATCATGGACAGCTTCGCGCACGGCAGGGAGATCTCGGTACAGGAACTCAAAGACGCCATCCGCCGCACCGTGATCGCCAATAAGTTCGTCCCGGTCCTATGCGGCTCGTCTTTAAGGAATATAGGCATTCAGCCGGTTCTGGATGCGGTTTGCGATTATCTTCCTTCGCCTCATGAGCTGCCTCCGATAAAAGGCACGAATCCTGAGACCGGCGAGTATGAAGAGATCGCCGCTTCTGATAAAGCCCCTTTCTGCGCGCTCTGTTTCAAGGTTGCCACTGACCCCTATGTAGGTAAAATAAATTTTATCCGCATCTATTCCGGAACTCTTAAGTCCGGAGATACGGTTTATAACGCTTCAAAGCGGACAAAAGAACGCACGACCAAACTTTTACGCATGCACGCCAACCGCCAGGAGATCATTGAAACCGCGCATACCGGAGACATTGTCGCAGCCGTGGGCCTCAAAGAAACCAAGACCGGCGATACGCTCTGCACCGAGGCGGACCCACTGCTTATCGAAGCGATACACTTCCCCGAACCGGTGATCCAGCAGGCGATCGAGCCTAAGACCAAGATCGACCAGGAAAGATTAGGCATGGCCCTGCATAAATTATCGGAAGAAGATCCGTCTTTCCGCGTTACCTACAATCATGAGACCGGAGAGACGATCATCTCCGGCATGGGCCAGCTGCACCTTGAGATCGCCATAGACAGGATCATGCGGGAGTTTAACGTCGAGGCGGGAGTAGGCTCTCCGCAGGTAGCTTACCGCGAGACTATCACCAGAAGGGTGAGTTCAACCGGAAAGTTCATCCAGCAGTCCGGCGGCCGCGGCCAGTACGGGCATGCCGTGATAGAGATGGAACCCCAGGAGATCCCGGGAACAGGGATCACCTTCGAAGATAAGATCAAAAGCGGAGCCATCCCCCGCGAGTACATCCCCTCGGTAAAAGAAGGCATCTTTGGCGCGGCAAAAAGCGGCTGCCTCGCAGGCTACCCGGTGACCGACGTAAAAGTCACATTGATAGACGGTTCTTTCCATGAAGTGGACTCATCGGAAATGGCCTTTCAGATGGCCGGATCCCTCGCATTTAACGAAGGCCTGAAAAAAGGAAACCCGATACTTCTTGAGCCGGTCATGGATATGGAGATCATCGTGCCCGAAGAGTTTATGGGTACCGTAATCGGGGACCTCAACTCCCGTCGGGCGAAAATAACTTCACTGACTACGCGCGCCAACGTCCGCGTGATCCGCTGCTACGTACCGCTAGCTGAAATATTTAATTATGCCACGGTCTTAAGAAGCTTGACACAAGGCCGTGCATCCTATACAATGGAGCCTTCCTATTACGCGGAAGTGCCTTCAAATATAGCAGATAAAATCATTTCCGGTTTTACTTCGCAAGGCGCGGCAAGGAGAAGTTTTTAAGTGAGGACATAAGTTATGGAGCAAAATATTATAAATAATATAGGCGACATAACTTATCTGTCCGAACTTACCCAGCCCTTGCATGCAAGGGCTGGGTTAATTCGCAGACGCCAAAGGCGAGTAATCGAGGCGGCTACACTTTTCGTTCGCTCGTTTCACTCGCTCCGTAGAGTGTCTGCTCATTAAAAGGAGGTTTCATATGGCTAAAGAGAAATTTGTCAGGAGTAAGCCGCACGTCAACATCGGGACCATCGGCCACATCGATCACGGTAAGACTACACTTACTTCCGCGATCACCCTGGTACTCTCCAAATTAGGTAAGGCTACTTTCAAGGAGTATTCGGAAATCGCAAAAGGCGGCGCCGTGCGCGATGAGACAAAGATCCTCACCATCTCAGTCGCTCACGTCGAATACGAATCCGATGCCCGCCACTATGCCCACATCGACTGCCCCGGCCATGCCGACTATATCAAGAACATGATCACCGGCGCTGCACAGATGGACGGTGCGATTCTGGTAGTCTCGGCTGGCGACGGACCCATGCCCCAGACCAGAGAGCATATTCTTCTTGCCCGCCAGGTAAACGTGCCTGCAATGGTCGTCTTCCTGAACAAGGTGGATGTGGTGCAGGATAAAGAGCTGATTGACCTCGTTGAGATGGAAGTCCGGGACCTTTTGACCAAATACGGTTTTCCCGGCGACAAGACCCCGGTAATCCGCGGCAGCGCCATGAAGGCGATGCAGGCCGGAGGGGACCCGAATAATCCGGATTGTAAACCCATCCTTGACCTGGTCAAGGCATGCGACGAGTTCATCCCCATACCCGTAAGGGACGTGGATAAGCCCATGCTCATGGCCGTGGAAGACGTCTTCAGTATCGAAGGTAGAGGAACCGTCGCCACAGGCAGGATCGAGCGCGGTAAGGTCAAGCTGAACGACGAAGTAGAGCTGGTTGGGCTTAGGCCTGAACCAAAGAAGACCGTAGTCACGGGGATCGAAATGTTCAGAAAGCTTCTTGACGAAGGCATGGCAGGCGATAACGTCGGCCTTCTCTTAAGAGGCATTGATAAAAGCGATGTCGAGCGCGGTATGGTCATCGCCGCACCGAAATCAATCACCCCCCACACCAAATTCAAGGCCCAGATATACATCCTGACCAAGGAAGAGGGGGGAAGGCATACGCCTTTCTTCAAAGGCTATCGCCCGCAGTTCTATTTCCGCACCACCGACGTTACCGGTTCGGTAGTGCTGCCTGCCGGCGTAGAGATGGTCATGCCCGGTGATAACGTTAACCTGGAAGTGGAGTTGATTACCCCTATCGCCATGGAAAAAGAATCGCGTTTCGCAATACGCGAAGGCGGCCATACCGTAGGCGCCGGTGTAGTCACCGAGGTTCTTAAGTAACCGACATGCAGAAGATCCGTATCAAACTAAGAGCATACGACCACCGCCTGCTGGATCAGGCCGTGGAAGAGATCGTGGAGACCGTAAAGCGCACCGGAGCCAAGATTTCCGGCCCGGTGCCGCTTCCCACAAAACGGGAGATCTACACGGTGTTGCGCTCGCCAGTTATTGATAAGAAATCGCGCGAACAGTTTGATCTGTCTACGCACAAGCGCCTTATCGATATCTATGAGCCGACCTCCAAGACGATTGATTCCTTAAGGAAGCTGAATCTTCCGGCCGGCGTGGACGTTGAGATCAAATAGCTAAAATGACAGGTTTATTGGGTAAAAAATTAGGGATGTCCCAGGTCTTTACCGAAGACGGCACGCTTGTCCCGGTGACGGTGATCGAAGCCGGGCCCTGCGCGGTCCTTTCGGTAAAGGAGAGAAGCGTACAGCTGGGGTTTGACGCCAAAAAAGAGAGCCGCGTGAACAAACCCATGGCCGGGCTCTTTAAAAAAGCCAGTATTTCCGCGCGCAGGTTCATCCGGGAAGTGCCGCGGCAGGCCGATAAGGAGTATAAGGTCGGAGACGAACTTAAGGTCGACCTGTTTAAGCCGGGCGACTTCGTCGATGTGACCGGCATCTCTATCGGAAAAGGGTTTCAGGGAGGTATGAAGCGCTGGAATTGGCATGGAGGGCCACAGACCCACGGCTCGATGTCCCACCGCCGCGTCGGTTCGATCGGTTCCACCACCACGCCCGGAAGGGTATGGAAGGGGCATCATATGCCCGGCCACATGGGCGCGGCCAGAAAAACCATCCAGAACCTGAAGGTGATCAAGGCCGATACGGAGAATAACCTGCTGCTGGTAAAGGGCGCCATCCCGGGAAACAAAAACAGTTACGTGATCATAAAGTCCGCGGTGAAGCAGAAAAAGGCAAAGGCTCAAGCCCCTGCAGCCGCCAAAGCCAAGCCCGGAGCAAAGAAATAATCATGGAGACCATCTCCTTACCTATATATAACTGCGAAGGCAAAGAAGTCGATACCCTGAAGCTTCCGGCTGCTGTTTTTGACGGCACTGTTAATAAAGACGCGATTTATCAGGCAGTGGTAGCTTACCGGGCTAATCAGAGAAAGGGCCTGGCTTCCACAAAGACGCGCGGCGAAGTCTCAGGAGGCGGCCGTAAACCCTGGAGGCAGAAAGGCACCGGACGGGCAAGGGTAGGTTCCACCCGTAACCCGCTCTGGAGGCACGGAGGCGTGGTCTTCGGCCCGCATCCGAGGTCTTTTTATACTAACCTGCCGCAGAAGATCAGGAGCCTGGCGCTTAAATCAAGCCTTAACGCCAAGGTGAAAGAGAATAACCTGCTTATCGTCGATAAGTTCGCCCCGGAAGGGGCAAAGACCAAAGAAGCGGCAAAGATCTTTTCCAATCTGAAAGTGGCAAATACGAAGGCAGGCAGGAATGCCGCGCTCTTACTTACTGAAAAATTAAGCCGTGACCTGAAGCTGGCTACGCGCAATATCGGATTTTTAAATGTCAACCTCGTACGCGATACGCATGCCTACGAGATCTTAACCCACCGCAAGGTCATCATCACTAAGACCGGCCTTGAGGAACTGGTAAGCAGGCTTAAAAAATGAGCGAATCAGGCAATGTCATAAGAGCGTTAATACGCACGGAAAAATCCACGGTTACCGAACCACAAGGAAAATACTTATTTCTGGTAAACCTGCGCGCGAACAAGGTCCAGATAAAACAGGCCGTGGAACAGTTGTATAAGGTGAAAGTAAAGGACGTAAACACCTTTATATCCCTCGGAAAGATGAAAAGAGTCAGGTACCAGGCAGGACGCACGCCGGACCTGAAAAAGGCGGTCGTCACCCTGAAACCGGGGCAAAAGATCGAGACAGCGTAAAATCAGCAGACTGTATACAGTATACAGGGAGAAGTAAGATGGGATTAATAAAATTTAAACCGACAACACCTTCAAGAAGATGGATGAGCGGATCGGATTTCTCCGAGATCACCAAGAAACGTCCGGAAAAATCCCTGCTCCTGCCCCTTAAAAAGACAGGCGGCAGGAACAACTACGGTCGCATCACCACCCGCCACATCGGCGGCGGCCACAAGCAGATGCTGCGTATCGTCGATTTTAAACGCGACCTTTTTGAGCAGCCGGCAAAGGTCTTAGCTATCGAATACGACCCTAACCGCTCCTCAAGGATCGCGCTGGTAGAGTATCCGGATAAGAAGAAGCGCTATATGATCGCGCCCTTGGGCCTCAATGTCGGAGATACGGTGATTTCCTCCAACCAGAAGGATTCAGAAATCAAGGTGGGAAACTGCCTCTTATTAAGGCATATCCCCTCCGGTACCATGATTCACAATCTCGAATTAAATAAGGGCCAGGGCGGCGTGATCGTACGTAGCGCTGGCTCAAGCGCCCAGATCATGGCCAAGGAAGGGGATTTCGCCCACGTCAGGCTTCCTTCCGGCGAAGTGAGGCTGGTGAGCCTTGATTGCCACGCTACTATCGGACAGGTCGGCAACATCGAACATGAGGCGATACGCCTCGGTAAAGCCGGAAAGCAGCGCTGGCTGGGCATTAGGCCTACGGTCAGAGGCCTGGCGATGAACCCGGTCGACCATCCGCACGGCGGCGGCGAAGGAAAATCCGGGCAGGGTAATCCGCACCCGGTGACCCCGTGGGGCAAGCCCACCAAGGGTTATAAAACCAGAAGAAAAGCGAAGTTTTCGGATAAGTTCATCTTAAAGAGAAGGAAATAATCATGCCACGCTCACTGAAAAAGGGGCCTTTTGTCGACGAATACATCATAAAGAAGGTGGAGAAGCTTCGCGGGACAGCCACGAGGCAGGCGATAAAGATCTGGTCGCGGCGTTCCACTATCATACCGGAGTTTGTCGGCCTTACTTTCGCGGTTTACGACGGACACAAGCATATCCCGGTTTTCGTCACCGAGAACATGGTAGGACATAAGTTCGGCGAGTTTGCGCCCTCCAGGATCTTCCGCAAGCATGGCGGCGTAAAGGCGAAGAAGGCGGCTGAGAAGACATAAACTCAGTAGAGAGCAGGTAGTAGTTAGCATTTAGGGGAAAGATGATCGCAAAAGCTGAAGCGAAATACATCAGGATTTCACCGACAAAAGTGCGCCAGGTCATCGACCTGATCCGCTACAAGGACGCAAAGGCCGCACAGGGTATCCTGACTAATCTCAATAAGCGGCCGAAAGAGCCGTTGATCAAGATCCTGAACTCCGCCGTAGCTAACGCCAAGGTAAAGGGTTTTACTTTGGATCAGCTCTACGTGTCAAAAGCGGTATGCGATCCCGGCCCCACCTGGAAAAGATTCAAGGCGGCGGCATTCGGGAGGGCATCCCCGATCTTAAGGCGGACATCGCACATCAGAATCGAACTGGATCTAAAGGGAGAGTAAATTAATGGGACAGAAAGTGCATCCGTTCGTACAGAGGGTCGGTTTTATCAGGACATGGCATTCGCGCTGGTTCGCAAAGCCAAAGGATTTCCCGGCTTTTATCCGCCAGGACTATGAGATCCGTAAACTCATCAAGAAGAGGCACAAGCAGGCAGCCATCTCGAAGATCATCATCGAGCGCCTCGCCGACAGGACCAAGGTCCGCATTTACTGCGGAAGGCCCGGCATCATCATCGGCCGCCACGGCGCCGACATCGAGCGGTTGCGCGAGGACTTAAACAGCCTGCTTAAAGCCGAGGTGTCCATAGATATCGAAGAGGTAAAGAATCCTGCGACCGATGCGCAGCTGGTGGCGGAAAACATCGCCATGCAGATCGAAAAACGCATCGCCTTTCGCAGGGCGGTAAAGCGCTCCATCGAACAGGCGATGAATGCCGGAGCAAAGGGGATCAGGATCACCTGCGCCGGAAGATTAGACGGAGCGGAAATGTCCCGCACCGAGACTTACAAACAGGGAAAAGTGCCCCTGCAGACCCTGCGCGCGGATATTGATTACGGTTTTACCGAGGCCCTGACCACTTACGGCCTGATCGGCATAAAAAGCTGGATCTATAAGGGCGAGATCCTCACCAAAAAAGGCAAAGATACCGGTATCCCGGAGCAGGCGGCAGCGATTCAGCCGCAGCAGGCGAGGAGACGTTAATTTCGCGGAGATAAAAAATGGCGTTAATGCCCAAGAGGGTAAAATACAGGAAGCTGCAGAAGGGGACAAGGCGCGGAGTCTCAACCCGCGGATCCGAACTGGCGTTCGGCGAGTACGGATTGAAGTCCCTTGAAAACGGATGGCTTAAGAATACCCAGATCGAGGCTGTGCGCGTGATCCTTGCCCGCCAGCTGCATAAGGGCGGCAAGCTCTGGATCCGCGCTTTCCCCGATAAATCGATAACCAAAAAGCCCGCGGAAGTACGTATGGGAAAAGGCAAGGGAGACCTGGATCACTGGGTAGCGGTGATCAAAAGGGGCAGGATTTTATTCGAGCTCGGCGGCGTTCCTGAAGAATACGCAAAGATGTGTTTCCGCCTTGCCGCGTATAAGCTCCCCCTCAGGACAAAGTTCATCACGCGTATACACAGGTAAAAAGACAAGGAAAATAAAGTGAAGATAAGCGAATTACAGAACCTGACCCGGGAAGAACTGATCCAGAAGGAAAAGGCGCTCAAGGATGAGCTCTACAAACTGAACATGCAGCGCTACGCAGGCAGAGCGGAAAAACCCCATATGTTCGGCCTGTTAAAAAGGGATATTGCCAGGATCAAGACGATCCTCAATCTTACCAAGAAAGAGAAATAAGATGGGTAGAAGAAAAGAGTTTAGCGGAACCGTTATCAGCGACAAGATGCAGAAGACCGTGATCGTACGCATCATGCGCCTGATGAAGCATCCCAAATACAAAAGGATAATCAAGCGTTACTCCAAGTTCAAAGCTCACGACGAAAATAGTGCGGCAAAAACAGGTGACAGGGTGCGCATCGTAGAGACCAGGCCTATCTCCAAAAACAAACGCTTCCGGGTGGCAGAGATCCTTGAAAGGGCAAAGTCTGCGCCTGTCGAGCTTAAAGAGGAAAAGGCATGATACAGTTACGCACTATCTTAGACGTGGCTGACAATACCGGAGCAAAACGCGCATCCCTGATCTGCGTTTTGGGGCGTAAGAATTGCGACTTTGCCCGGTTAGGGGATATCGTCAACGTCAATATCAAGGAATCTTCGCCTGATGCCGCGGTAAAGAAAGGCGAAGTGGCTAAAGCTGTTATCGTGCGCAGCAAGTTCCCGGTGAGAAGGCCGGACGGATCACTCCTGCGCTTTGACCGGAATGCCGTGGTGATCATCGATGCCCAGCAGAACCCCCGGGGAACGCGCGTTTTCGGGCCCGTGGCCCGCGAGTTAAGGGATAAGAACTTCACAAAGATAATTTCATTGGCACCCGAGGTTGTTTAATATGTACAAGATCAGAAAAGGCGACACGGTCTGGGTCAATAAAGGCAAGGATGCCGGGAAAAAGGGCCGGGTCATCAATATCATGCCCGGCGGTAAACTTGCGCTCGTAGAAGGCGTGAATCTGGTCAAGAAGCATAAACGCAAAACGCAGCAGGACCAACAGGGAGGAATAGTCTCCATCGAAAAGCCGCTTTCTTGCGCAAACCTGATGTATTTCTGCAAACTCTGCGAGAAACCCGCGCGTATCGGCTTTGCCGTCTCAAAAGAAGGAACCAAGGCGCGCTTCTGCAAGAATTGCAAAGGAACTCTCTAAAATGGTACCCCGATTGCTTGAAAAATACAGGAACGAGATCGCACCCAAGATGATGAGCACCTTCAACCTGAAGAACAGGCTCTCATTGCCCCGGATCGAAAAGGTAGTGGTGAATATGGGGGTAGGTGAGGCGATCACCGATATCAAGATCCTCGAGAAGGCGATGGAGGAGCTGGCAGCGATCACCGGGCAGAAACCGATCCTGCGCCGGTCAAAGAAAGCGATCGCTAACTTCAAGATCAGGCAGGGGCTGCCCGTGGGCTGCAAAGTCACTTTACGCCGGGCGCATATGTACGAATTTTTAGACCGGCTCATCAACGTGGCGCTGCCGCGTATCAGGGACTTCCGCGGCGTACCTGCGGATTCATTCGATAAAGCCGGAAATTACACTATCGGCCTCAACGAACAGGCGATATTCCCCGAGATCGACGCAGACCGCATCAGCCGGCCTCAGGGCATGGATATAACTCTGGTGATCAAGAACGCCGGGACTACGGAACAGGCGCGGGAATTATTAAAGTTATTCGGTATGCCTTTCAGCACTAAGGAACAATAAAAAATGGCTAAAGAATCTCAGAAAGTACGCTGGCAGAGCCCTGCGAAGTTTTCTTCGCGCAAATACAACCGTTGCAACCTTTGCGGAAGAAGCGGCGGGTATTTGCGCAGGTTCAAACTCTGCCGTATATGTTTCCGGGAACTCGCCTGGCAGGGCCTGATCCCCGGGGTAAAAAAAGCTAGCTGGTAATGAAGGAGAATTGATAAATGTCAAGAACCGACCTGATCGCTGATTCTTTCACCATAATCCGTAACGCCATCATGGCGAAAAAAGATATCGTGGATATCCCCGCTTCGAATACGGTAAGATCCATCCTGGACATCCTCAAGCGCGAGAACTATATTGAGAACTTCAAGCTTATCGATGACAAGAAGCAGGGAAGGGCGCACATCTACCTTAAATACTTGGGCAAAAAGCCGGCGATCATAAATATTAAAAGGGCCTCGAGGCCGGGCTTAAGGGTCTATGTAAAACGCGATAAGGTCCCGGTGGTGCTGCGCGGCCGCGGCATCGCCATTATTTCCACATCAAAAGGCGTCATTACCGATAAAGAGGCCCGCGAAATGGGAGTCGGCGGAGAAGTTATCGGATATATCTGGTAGGTTGTCTGTTCATTTACGCCGCCTGACGGCGGCATACACTCGCAAACAAGTAAATTGAGGGCTCGTTATGTCCAGAATAGGTAAAAAACCAGTAGCAATACCGGGCGGAGTAAAGGTCGAGGCAAAGGAGCATACTCTTTTTGTGGAAGGGCCTAAGGGAAAGCTCAGCCGCCCTTTATCTGACCGTATCTCGCTTGAAATAAAGGACAACCAGGCGTATCTAAAGCGCGCCACGGATACAAAACTGGACAAATCTTTGCACGGGCTTTACCGGGCGCTCTTAGCGGGAATGATCAAGGGCGTCACCGAAGGCTACACCAAAGAGCTTGAGATCATAGGCGTAGGCTTCAAGGCCGCGGTCCAGGGGAACAGCCTGAATATGCAGTTAAGCTTCTCGCATCCGGTAAACTTTCCTATCCCCGAAGGGATCAAGATAGAAACCCCCAAGGCAACCCAGATCGTGATCATGGGCATTGACAAGGAAAAGGTCGGCGAGATCGCCGCGGAGATCCGCGCGGTATATCCTCCCGAACCGTATAAAGGTAAAGGCATCCGCTTTGTCGGCGAGTATGTGAAGAAAAAGATCGGCAAGGCGCAGGCTACTACTAAGTAAGATGAGAAAAAGCGAAGTCTCAAGACTTAAACGCCATCGCAGGCTCAAATTAAAGATGTACGGCACCGGAGAGAAACCGCGCCTGGTGGTGCACCGCAGCCTCAAACACCTCTGTGCTCAGGTCCTGGACGATTCCCGCCGCGCCACGCTGTTTTCGCTTTCGACGCTCGATAAGGAGATCCGGCAGAAGTTCCCCAATGCCGGGAATCTAAAGGCGGCGCAGTATTTCGGCGAGGTCTTTGCCAAAAAGGCGAAGGAAAAAGGGTTTGCTAAGATCATCTTTGACCGCGCAGGCTATCTTTATCACGGCAGGATCCGCGTCTTTGCCGAAGCCTTGAGAAAGGGAGGATTGGAGTTTTAGAATATGCGTGAACTAACTATCGAACATCAGCCTGAACTCATCGAAAAGATCATCACTATCAACCGCGTCGCCAAAGTAACCAAGGGCGGTAAGAAACTGCATTTTAGCGCCCTGGTCGTCGTAGGCGATACAAAAGGGAAAGTCGGCTTTGCCCAGGAAAAGGCTAATGAAGTCGCCGACGCCATACGCAAGGCTCTGGCCAAGGCAAAGAAGAGCCTCTTTAGAGTCCCCCTTGAGGGCTCAAGCATACCGCATGAGATAACCGGCGAGTTCGGAGCGGCGAAAGTGTTGTTGAAGCCCGCTTCGGAAGGGACGGGCGTCATTGCCGCAGGCCCGGTAAGAGCCATCTGCGAGGCTGCCGGGATCAAGGATATCCTTACCAAATGTCTAAAATCCAATAATCCGGTGAACGTCATTAAGGCTACAGTCGAAGGATTAAGAAACCTGAAGGCATAGGCCATGGAAAAAAGAAGCGTAAAAAAACCTTTGAAGGCAGCTGCAGCTGAAAAACCGAAGGCCGGGCTGAAGCCTAAACCGAAGGCGAAAAAAGAGGCTCCTGTGCAGCAGGTTGCGGGCTTGCACGAGCTCAAAATTCCTGCCGGAGCGCATAAACGCAGGAAACTGCTCGGAAGAGGCCCGGGTTCGGGCCACGGCAAGACCTCCACCCGCGGAAGCAAAGGGCAGACTTCGCGTTCGGGACCGGACTTTTATGCGGGTTTTGAAGGCGGCCAATCGCCCCTGATCCGCAGGATGCCAAAACGCGGTTTTACGAGTAAGTTTAAAAAAGAGTACCAGGTAGTGAATATCGGGGACCTGGGACGGATAAAAGAAGCTTCTGTTACCCTGGATGTGCTTAAAGAAAAGGGCCTGATCAAAGATAAGACCGGGCTGGTCAAGGTCCTGGGTGACGGAGAATTGACGCATGCCCTGAATGTCCAGGCGCACGCGTTTTCCCGTACAGCCATGGAAAAGATCCAGAAGGCCGGCGGTAAGGCTGAGACCCTAAATGCCACTCGTTGATTTCAGTCCTTTAGTCAACACTTTCAGGATCCCGGACCTTAAAAAAAGGCTTCTGATCACCGCCGCGCTGGTAGTAGTATACCGCATCGGCTGCTTTATTCCTACGCCCGGCATTGACGGAGCGGCACTCGCTGAGTTCTTCAGCCGTATCGCCCAGACCCAGACCGGTACGCTCTTTGGCATAATCAACATGTTTTCCGGAGGCGCCCTTGAGAAGCTGACGATTTTTGCTCTCGGGATCATGCCTTATATCAGCGCATCGATCATACTGCAGCTCCTGACCGCAGTGATCCCCGCGCTTGAAAAGCTCTCCAAAGAGGGGAAGGCCGGGCACGAGAAGATCAACCAATACACGCGCTACGGCACAGTAGTCCTCTCTATCATTCAGGCCTTCTTCATCGCGCTTTGGCTTGAAGACCCGACGCGTTTTGAGGGCTTAAGGATCGTCTTAAGTCCCGGATGGGGATTCAGGCTCATCACTGTGCTTACCCTGAGTACCGGCACTATATTCATCATGTGGCTGGGCGAGCAGATACAGGAGAGGGGCATCGGTAACGGCATCTCTCTGGTCATCACCGCAGGCATCATCTCAAGGATCTGGCCGGCAATGAACCAGCTCTGGATCCTACTTTCGCCGGGGTCTCCCAGCCGCAGGCAGATACAGCCTTTTACCCTTATAATCATGGCGGCTTTACTGGTAGGGGTCGTCTTTGCCGTGATCATGATCACCCAAGGGCAAAGAAAGATCCCCGTGCAGTATCCGCGCCGCGTCATCGGAAGAAAGATGACCATGGCCCAGTCTTCTTACATACCGCTTAAGGTAGATATGGCCGGGGTCATCTCCATCATCTTTGCGCAGTCGATCATTCTGTTCCCCGCCACCATCGCCTCTTTTATCCCCAATCCGGCTTTCCAGAACCTTGCCCAGGGGTTGATGCGCGGGCATATGCTTTATACCCTGATCTATGCGCTGCTGATCATCTTCTTTTGCTACTTTTACACCGCGATAGTCTTTAATCCGGCTGAGATCTCCGAGAATATGAAAAAGGTCGGGGGATTTATCCCCGGGATCAGGCCCGGCGCACCGACCGCGGAGTTCCTGGATTTCGTGATGACCCGCATCACCCTTGCCGGAGCAGCATTCATCGCGGTAATCGCCATCTTTCCGGACTTTCTCATGGCCTGGCTCAAAGTGCCCTACCTTGTGGCTTCGTTCTTCGGCGGCACGGGAATACTGATCACGGTCGGCGTGATGCTGGATACCCTGAAACAGATCGAGTCGCACCTGCTGACCCATCACTACGAAGGTTTTATTAAAAGCGGACGTATAAGAGGAAGGCGTTAATGCGTATGGTTCTTTTAGGCCCGCCCGGTGCGGGCAAGGGCACCCAGGCTATAAGGCTTGCGGAAAGGCTAAAATTACCCCACATCTCTACCGGAGACCTGCTGCGGGAAAACGTAAAAAATAATACGGATCTGGGCAAAGAAGCAAAAGGTTATATGGAGAAAGGCCTGCTGGTCCCGGATGAGCTGGTGGCTAAAATGCTGGCTATGCGTTTCAGGCAGCCGGATACTAAAAAGGGTTTTATCCTCGACGGTTATCCGAGGAATTTAGCGCAGGCCCAGACACTGGATGACCTCTTAAACGGCGTCAAGATGGCCCTGGATCTTGTCGCCTATCTTGATTCAAGCGAGGCAGTGATCATCCAGCGCTTATCCGGCCGCAGGGTCTGTTCCGGATGCGGCGCCAATTTTCACGTAAAGAATATGCCCCCGAAGGCCGAAGGGATTTGCGACAACTGCGGGGCAAACCTTTATCAGCGCAGCGACGATAACGAAGAAACCGTAATGGTGCGGCTTCAGGTCTACCAGAAAGAAGCCGCTTCTTTGATAAAATATTACCAGGACCAGCGTAGATTAGCGCGTTTTAACGCAGACCTTGACCCCGGAATAGTCCTGAACCAGATCATCGAATCTGCTAAGGCGCGTAATGATTCCCTTAAAGTCTGAAAACGATTTAAGGGCGCTTGAGCTCTCGGGCGCGATCTGCGGCCGGGTCTTAAAAAAGCTCGCAGAGGCCTGCCGCGCCGGCG
>Ga0194113_10001301_pt1 | contig 34279 bp, 24 predicted proteins | sample TA2MahC200mmetaG_FD_146193 | JGI IMG/M metagenome (GOLD analysis project Ga0194113, IMG submission 146193) | Freshwater microbial communities from Lake Tanganyika, Tanzania - TA2015017 Mahale Deep Cast 200m | ecosystem: Environmental > Aquatic > Freshwater > Lake | place: Tanzania: Lake... | reverse complement strand
ATCGATGCCGGACGGCGCGGCGGCGAAACCGGGCGGGGGGATGGCGGGTTTACGAAAGGAGCGTCCCTTCCGTAGAATGCAACGGGTCGGCCCCCGAGAGGCGGGCTCATAGGAGCGAGAGAGAGCATGCGCCGTTTCACCATGTGGGCCTTCCTCATCATCCTTCTCGTCCCGCTGTCGGCTCCCTCCGGAGCGTGGGGGCAGGCGTCGTTCGGCGGCTCGCCCTTCGACGGCCCTCCGGAAATCCCGATGCGGCTCTTCGCGAGCCAGGACGGGATCGCCCCCGGCGAGAAGATGCGCGTCGCGGTGGTGTACGACATCCCCGCGGACCATCACATACAGCAGAACGAGTTCCTCTTCGCGCAGCCCCTGGAAGGGGAGCCGTTCACGCTCGGCCCCCAGATCCTGCCCCCGTCGCGATCCTGGGAGGGGGAGCCGATCTTCATCGGCAAGATCGCTGTTCTCTATGATCTCGCCCTCGCTGCGGGAACGCCCCTGGGGGCGAGAGCCCTCAAGTTCAGGGCCGGCTACCAGCACTGCTCCGAGCGCCCTTCCTTCGCCTGTTTCCCTCCCGACGAGCGGGATCTCACCCTCGATGTGAACGTGGTCGCTCCCGGGTCGCCGGTCCGGCCTACGCACGCGTCGCTCTTCCCCAAGCATGCTCCTCCTGAGGCGGGGCAGAAGACGCCCGAGATCGCCCCGATCGCTCCCGCGGGGCAGGAGGGGAGCGCTGCCGAGTCTACGCCCGAGATCGCGCCGCAGGCCGCCCCGTCCGCGGCTCTATCGGAAGGATCGACCGCGGCACCGCCGGCGGGAGAGGGCGCGCCCGGCGCCGGCGTCCAGGAAGGGCTGGCCGGCAAGCTGCGCGAGGCGCTGGCCCGCGGCTCATGGATCGCGTTTCTCCTGGTCTTCCTGGCGGGCTTCCTCACCTCCTTCACGCCGTGCGTCTATCCGATGATTCCGATCACCATCGGGTATGTCGCCGGCGCGAGCAGAGGGAGGCTCTCGGGATTCATCCTCTCGCTCTTCTTCGTCCTCGGGATCGCGATCGTCTACTCGGTCCTGGGGATCGCCGCCGCGCTGAGCGGAGGGGTCTTCGGAGCAGCGCTGCAGAGCACGGCGGCCCTGATCGTGATCGCATCGATCTTCATCCTCATGGCGATCTCGATGCTCGGAGCCTTCGACATCACGCTCCCGTCCGCCTTCCAGACCAAGCTCCAGTCGGGAAAACGGGGCGGACCGATCGGCGCAGTCGTGATGGGCGGAGTCACCGGGCTCGTCGCCTCGCCCTGCGTCGGGCCGGTCCTCGTGGTCCTCCTCACATGGGTCGCGCAGGTGGGGCGGCCGATCTACGGATTCGGCCTGCTCTTCACATTCGCGCTCGGCCTGGGAGTCCTCTTCCTCATCCTCGGGACCTTCGTGGGAGCGATCCAGTCCCTTCCCCGCGCGGGCGTCTGGATGGAGTCGGTCAAGCACTACTTCGGGTGGATCTTCCTCGCGCTGGCCGTCTACTACCTCCGCCACGTCATCGGTCCCGACTGGGCGCAGATTCTCTATGGCGTCCTCCTCGTTCTCTTCGCCGCGCAGGTCGGAGCCTTCTCGGGCCTTTCCGCCGGGGCAGGGAAGGGAGAGAAGTGGCACAAGGGGATCGGCATCGTCCTCGCGGTCTTCGGGATCGTGTTCATGGCGAGCGGCCTGATGGCCCAGCAGGGATGGAAGCGGATCGCGGCCGTCGCAACGGGGGGGCAGAGCCCAAGCGCCACATCGACTCTGCCGTGGCGGACCGATCAGGATGCCGCCCTCGCGCAGGCGCGCGCCTCGGGGAAGCCGGTCCTCATCGATTTCACCGCCGACTGGTGCGCCGCCTGTCACGAGCTCGACAAGCTGACCTGGAGCGATCCCGAGGTGGCCGGGGAGCTTGGGCGATTCGTGATCCTGCGCCTGGACATGACGCGCAAGAGCCCCGAGACCGCGGCGATAGACGCGCGCTGGAGCATCACCGGCCTGCCGACGGTCATCCTCCTTGACAGCGCCGGCAACGAAGTCCAGCGCTTCTTCGGCTTCCGCCCGGCCTCGGAGGTTCTCCCCCTGCTGCGGGGGATCGGATAGGAGCGATGGCGGAACCCGAGCAGTCGCCAAGACAGGCTCTTTCCGTCTTGGGGCATCCGGTCGTCGGTCTCGCTCCGATCACATTCCTCTCCGCCGGATGGATCGTCCTCGCCTTCTACGTCTTCCCCTGGTTGCGCGACCAGTACGCGGGCGCGTTCCTCGCGGGAGAGCGGTTCGCGCCGTTGCGGTCGCTTTCTCCTCCGGCCTCGCTCCTTCTGCTCGGCGCCCTTGCCGGCGGCCTTCTCTTCGTGGGCCTCGTCATGGTCTATGTGTGGGTCCGCAGCGCCGGCGGGCTCGGACCGCTGAGCGACAGGATGCTCCGGCGCAACGAAGTGCTCGCGGGCCTCGTGCTGCTCGGTTCAGGTGTCCTCACATGCGCTCTCTTATCCAGGGGGGAGCCATCGTACGGTGAGGCGGGGGCGCACATCGCGCGCGGATGGCTCTGGCACGACTCCATCCGCGGCGGGACGTTCCCCCGATGGACGGACCTCTGGTTCGGCGGGCACACGGCCGACGCCTACTCCCCTCCGCTTCCTCACCTCCTGCAAGCCTTGATCGGATTCCTTCGCTTCGATCCCAGCTCCGCGGCCAAGGAGCTGGCGTGGTTCAGCAGGATGGCGGGCGGGATGGGGTTCGCCCTCTTCAGCGCGCGCATCCACAGGGACCTCCGGTCGGGGCTTCTGGGGGGGATCCTCTACGCGCTGGCGCCGACTTTCCACGCGACCTGGATCTGGCATGGGGATCTCGCGAGCGCGCTGCTGCTCGGGATGCTCCCGTGGGCCCTCTACGCGGCCGAGAGACTGGCGACGGGCGCCGGGAGGATGCGCTCGGGAGCCGCCTTCGCCCTCCTTGGAGGAGGCCTCGTCCTTGCTAACACCGACCAGGCGCGGTCAGCGGCCGTGCTGCTGGGCGTGCTCATCGTCGTGCGCATCGTGCCGACGCTCGCGACGCGCGGCGCGCGCGCGCCGTCGGTGGCGGGAATCCTCGTGGGGACGCTCGGCGGGGGAGCGCTGGCCGCGGGCTTCCTCTACCCTGTGCTCCGGGACGCGCCCCTGCTGAACGCGACTCCGTTCGACGACCTCTTCCGCATCGGCCTGCGGATTCCGGATCTGGCGGGGATCCGCGACTCGCTCCGCTGGAATCCCCTGGGCGACGGATACAAGGGGATATCCATCGCGGTTCTCGCGCTTGCGGGGCTCGCGCGCGCGGCCCTCGATCGGAGCAAGGAGAGCCGCGCGGTCGGCTCCCTCGGGCTCTTCCTCCTGCTCCTCCTTCCATGGTGTCTCGTCGTCCCCTGGCGATCCGATCTGGGTCTCATTCTCCTCGGGGCGCAGATCGCCGCGCCGGCTCTGGTCCGCCGCCCCCCACGGCCCGCGCGCCGCGCGTGGCTGCAAAGGGGGATCTTCCCTCTGGCGATGCTCCTGCTTCTCGTCGACTTGGGTCCGGGCAATCTGATCACCACCTACGGTGTGAGACCCGACCCCGGCCGGGAGATCTACTCCCGACTCCGGGCGCCGATCGGCGGAGGCCGTTTCCTCCACCTCTCCGCGGACGCCGACGGCCGGATCGCGCCGAGCCACCGCCTCCACGCGATCGGCGCGCCGATTCCGAGCGTTGGAGGGCCTTCGGTCGAGGGGACTCCGCGCGCCTTCTCCTTCCAGGCGGCGCTGATCGACACCGTGGCGCGAGCCATGGAGACGCGCCGGCCCTTTCCGCGGGATCTGGTGCGACTGCTCGCCGTCCACAACGTCCGCTACATCGTCGTCACGGGACCGGAGGGTCCTCTCACCCCCAGGAGTCTCGAAGGCGAAGGGGTCGCTCTCAATCCTGATCTTCCCGCCCTGCGCGTGGAGGAAGCCGCGCCTGTGGCCGTCCTGGAGCCGGGCGCGCCTCCGGGTCCCCCGGAGCCCGACGAGGTCGTGGGGCCCGAGGGTCTCCCCACGAGCGCGGCCGATCGGCTCGCCCGCGCCTCGATCGGATGGGTGCGCGCCGCGCGGCCCAGGACGGTTGCAGAGGCGCGCGCGGTCGTGCTGCCGAATCGACTCGAGATCGAGACGCCCGATCTCGGGCCCGTCACGATCCGGATCGCGCGCAACGCCTACCCGGAGACGGAAGTGCGGGTGGACGGCCGGGCCTGGCCCTGGCGCAAGGGGCCGCTCGGGGGAATCGTGATCGATCTCGAGAAGGGATCGCATAAGATCGAAGTGCGCGCGACGGAAGACAGGATCCGCCGGGCATGTAGGCTCGGACAGTGGGGGCTCATGGCGCTTCTTCTCTTGGTTGCGATTGGGCCCTACAGACGATGAGCGGGGCGACGGTGAGAAAGGGGCATGACGGGGGAGAGGCCAGATTCCTCTTGCTGTCGCTCGCGGTCCTGCTCGTCGCGATCCTGATCGGCTACGGAGGCGCCCTTCGCAACGGCTTCGTCAGCGACGACCAGTACCTTATCGAGGAGCGCTACGACAGCTACATCAGCGACTTCACGATCGCGAAGGCCTTCGGCCAGAGCTTCTGGAAGGGCAGCGCGTTTGACGTGCCCCGTCCTGGAGAGGAAGCGAAGGACTACTACCGCCCCCTCGTGACGATCTCGTACGCGCTCGACGCGAGGATCTGGGGCCTGCGCCCCTTCGGCTATCACCTGACGAATCTGATCCTGCACGCGGTCTGCACACTCCTCGTTCTTCTTCTCTTCCGGAGGCTAGGGGCGAGGCGAGAGATCGCGCTGGCGGCAGCTCTCCTCTTCGCCGTGCATCCGATCCATGTCGCGAACGTGAGCTGGATCGCGGGCCGCACCGATCTCGTGGCCGCTCTCTTCCTGCTTCCCGCCGTGATCATGGTGGGGAAGCATCTCGATCGGATTCCGCGCGGCGCGGCGATCGGAGAGAGGCTCAAGAGCCCCTCGCTCTGGATCGGTCTCCTGCTCTATCTGGGCGCCCTCTTCTCGAAGGAGATCTCACTCACCTTCGGCGGGCTCGTCCTGCTCTACGCGCTCGCGCGCAGAAGGCAACGCGGCAAGGCCTCGGACTCGCCTCCGAACTGGCCCTGGACGGAACTGGGGCTGATCTTCGCCGTCACGGTCGCCTACATGATGTTCCGCGCGTCGGTCCTGGGGCTCCCCGACTTCCGCGCCGGTGGCGCGACGATCGCCATCCCCTTCCGGGCGGGGATGCTCCCGACGGTGTACGCGTACTACTGGAAGGTCCTGTTCCTGCCGGGGACGCTCCACTTCCATGTCCCCTTCCGGCTCCCGCAATCGGCCGGGGATCCCTGGTTCCTGCTCTCGACCGCCTTCCTGGCGATCCAGGTCGCCCTCGCGATCTATCTCTTCCGGAAGGCGCCCCTCGCGGGGCTCGGCGTCGCGTGGGTCCTCGTGAGCCTCCTGCCGGTCTCGCATCTGGTGCCGCTGGCGTTCAAGACGGTGGTCTGCGAGTACTGGACCTACCTGCCGTCGATCGGCTTCGTTCTGGGACTCGCAGGTCTGGCAGAGTGGGGAAAGGAGAAGCTCCTCGCGCGCAGGGCGGGCGGACGCCTTCCCGCCGGGTTAGCGATCGCGGGCGCGCTCGTCGCGATATCGCTCGTGAGCGTCGCCCAGGTGCCGGCGCGCTCCGCGATCTTCCGGACGGAGGAGGGGCTTCTGCTCCACACGATCAAGGTCCATCCGGCCCACACCGATTCCTGGGTTACGCTGGGGGCGGAATACGGATCGCGCGGGGAATACGCCAAGGCCTACCGGCACCTCCGCGAGGCGATTCGGCGCGATCCGACGGCCCGCGGGGCCCATCAGAACCTCGCAAACCTCTATCACCTTCGGGGCGATCTCGATTCCGCCGCCGTGGCCTACCGCAAGGAGCTCGAGTTCTATCCCTACAAGGACGAGGCGCGGATCAACTTCGCCGATGTCCTGATCGAGCGGGGCGAGGAGGGTGAAGTCCCCGACCTCTACCGCGAAGCGATCGAGCGCTACCCCCAGAACCGGCAGTACATACCCCAGCGCGGCGAGATCCTCGTCCGCTCGGCGCTCGATGAGGGGTCCTCGGTTTCGTGGCCGGAGCGGGAGAGGGGCCTGCGTCTGGCGTCCGGGATCTTTAGAGGGCTGCTCGAGGCCACGCGGGCCGCGCCGGACATCGGCACTCCGCTTCTGCTCGAGAGATCGATCGAGACGGAGCTCTATCTAGGTCGCGCCGACCGCGCCTCCGCGATTTGCGCCGGCGCGAGCAACAGCGGCGCGACCTTCGCCGGCGCGGGCGCGGCCACGGCGCGGGCGCGGGGCTTGTGCGCGCTGGCCGATCTCGTCGGAGGGGAGCCGCGGGCGATCGAGACGCTCTTTGGCCTGTGGGGCTCTTCACCGGGGCTTGGGTCCGATGGCGAGCGCCTCGCCGGCTTCTATCACAGGACGGGGCGCACGGGCCTCGCGATCCCATGCTGGCGCGCCCTGTTCCGGGCGGGACGGATCTCGGCGGAGCAACTGAACCACATGGCCGTCACTGCTGTGCGCGAGACCTCGCGCTCTTCGCCCGCGGCGGACGCGGCTGCGATCTGGGAGCTCCTGCTGTCCGAGGTCCCCGACTATCCCTTCTCCCTCCTCAACCTCGGCGCGATCGCGCGCGACCGGGGAGACCGCGCCCGGGGCCGCTCCTACTGGCAGCGGTTCCTCGACCTCTACCCGGACCGCCCGGAAGCGGCGGAGCTTCGGAGGATGCTGGCGGGTCTCTGATCGAGACGGGCTCCTCCAAAGCGCCGGCGCAACGGCGGCACTTGGCCGATCACCGCGCCAGAGAGGCTGCTACGCGAGAGGAGATGCCGCCGAGGAAGCCGCGGATTTCCTCGACCGCGGAGTCGCGGATGGAGTCGCGCTCCATGAGGATCTCGTGGCGGGAGACAGGATAGCGGACAAGCTCGCAGTTCGGCATGCGGTCACACGCCTCTTCCTGCGCGCGCGGCTTGACGTATGTGTCCAGACCCGCCTGGAAGAGCAAGACAGGAACGCGGATTTCTCCTGCGTCGCGTCCTGCGCGCCGCCCCGCGCGCATACCCTCGCGAAGCCAGCGTAGCGTCGGACCGCCCATGCCCGTGAGATCGCGTGACGGAATGAGATGCTCTTCCCACAGCGACCAGCGCGCGCGGCTCTGGGTGAAGGGATTCCCCTCGAAAGGGAGCAGTTCCCACGGACCGCGTGTGGGGCAGTAGCGCTCGCCAAGACCAAGCGGCACAGCGCACTCGCACATGACGCCGGCGAGCGCCTCAGGCAAGGGATGTGTCACGACTCTGAGCATGGGCGCGCAGAGAATCACGCCGTCGAAAGCACCGGGGTGCGATTCCGCGTAGAGCATCGCGACGATGCCGCCCATCGAGTGGCCGAGAAGAACCCGCGCGGGATGAGCTTGCGCATTGACGACTTGGTCGATGAACGTCCCCAGGTCGCGAACATAGTCCTCGAATCTCTCGATGTGGCACTTGTCGCGTTCGCCGCCAAGCAAAGAGGACGAAAGACCCATTCCCCGATGATCCATCAGATAGAAGGAGTACCCGCTCGCGCGCAGATCGTAGACCAGCTCCGCGTACTTCAAGATGGACTCGGACTTGCCGGGCAAGATCACGCACGCGCCCCGCTCCGACGTCGCCTTGAGTGCCGCATAGGCGATGCTCGCGCCGTCCTCTCCCGGGAAGAAGCCGAATTCGCCCGTCTCGAAGTAGGGCAGGATGTCCTCGCGATAGGACTGTTCGAAGCGCTGTTCCGAAACCGAGTGAGCGGCAGAGCAGATTGCGGCGAGCGCGATCCACAGCAGAGGCGCGGCCTTTACGACGAATGACATCATCAGTTGTCAAGCAGGCCGCGCAGGTCGCGCCGCAGGATCTTTCCGGTCGGGCTGCGCGGAATGCTCTCCAGCCGTACGATCTTCCGCGGAACCTGATACGGCGCCAGGGATTGCCGGCAATGCGCACGCATGCGCGCCTCATCGAAAGCGGTATCGCCGTCCATTTCGACGAACGCGACTGGAACCTCGCCCCGATCAGGGTCGGGGATGCCGATCACGGCCGAGCTCTGAACGCCGGGATAGAGGTCGAGCACCTCCTCGATCGTTCGCGGCGAGACGTTTTCACCTCCGATCACCATGAGCTCCTTGATGCGCCCGGTAATGAAGAGGAGACCGTCTTCGTCGATGTGCCCGAGATCTCCAGTACGGAGGAATCCGTCCTCGTCGAGAGCCGCCGCGGTCTCCGCACCCGCTTTGTAGTAGCCCTTCATCAGGTTCGGTCCCTTGATCCGCACCTCACCTTCCTGATTCGCGCCCAGTATCTCTCCGGTAAGGGAGACGATCCTCTCCTCGACGCGCGGAAGCGGGGGGCCGACCGAATGCCGCTTGTGATCCTGCGGACGGCACCAGTTCGCCACGGGCGACAGTTCCGTGAGTCCGTAACCTTCATTCAAGGTGACGCCGAAGCGCTCGCGGAATCCGTCGAACACGCGCTGCGGCAATGGCTCGCCGCCCGAGACGAGAAAACGCACCGACGAGAAGTGCTCGGGGGTCGCGCTCTTTGCGTTGAGGAGTCCGTTCAGCATCGAAGGAACCGCGAGAAGAATGTGAGGGCGATGCGCGAGCATGAGTTCGAGAATCCGCTTGGGTATGAAGCGGGCGGTGTAGACCGCTTTCGCGCCGAGCCAGAGAGGAATGAGCGTGAGGACCGTCAGGCCGAAGCAGTGGAATTGCGGCAGGACTCCGAGGAAAACCGTTCGGCGAGGCAGGCGCGCCCACTCGATGCACTGCTGGATGTTGGCGATCAGGTTTCCGGCCGTCAGCATCACGCCCTTGGGCCGGCCCGATGTGCCCGAGGTGTAGAGCAGCGCGGCGAGACTGTCGTCGGTGGAGTGCAGGGGTTGCCTGAGAGGCGGAACTCCGCGGAACGACATCCGGTCGAGCTGAATCGACTTCACCTCGGGCGGCAGGTCTCCGAAGTGCTCGATCATTGGCGTAATCGTGACGACCGAATCGAGTTCCGCGTTCTCGATGATGTGCCGACGGTCGGCGGGGCTGAGCAGGCAGTTGATCGGGACGATCGTTCGTCCCAGCATCCACGTGGCGAGAATCGTCACAGGGGATAGACCCGAAGTCGGCAGCATGTACCCGATGTGGGGCCGATCGGTCGTCTGCTCGATCTTCCGAGCTAGGTGCAGGGCGGCGATGTACAAGGCGATCCCGCGCCATGCGCGGAAGTCATCCACCACGGCGGTGCGGAGCGGCGGAAGCAGCAAGTATCGCAACATCCTGTGAACGAGGGGCATGTTCCGCTCTTCCTTCCTTTGAGTCAGACGGGGGGGCGAGACGTCAGAGTGTGGGATGGATTCGAGAAAGGCAAGCAGTTCGAAGCGCTGGCCCAGCCCCATCGCTCGAGGGAGCGGCAATCGTCTGGCCCCACAGCCTCCTACGAATCTCCTCCTCGTTGGCGCCCTAGCCGCCAGCGTGAAACATGGTTAGGCTGATGCTCGTTCCCTACGAAGCCTCAGGAAGCGGAGGGTTTCCATGCCAAACGGGATGAAGGCGGCCGAGGCGAAGGAAGCAGTGCGGCCCGTGTGCGCAGAGGCGCCGGCAGGCGCGACGCCGGGTTGCGCGCGGCCGCGCTGGATCGCCCTCACGCGCGAGATCAGCCCGCGGATCGCCGAAGGCGAGTTGACCTTCCTGGCGCGCCAGCCGGTCGATCTCGCCCGGGCCCGCGAGCAGCATCGCCGCTACGAAGCGGCGCTCGCCTCGCTGGGGGCGGCGATCGCGCGGCTGCCGCCGCTGCCCGACTCGCCCGACGGGGTGTTTGTCGAGGACGTCGCGGTCGTGCTGGATGAGCTTGCGGTGCTCACCCTGCCGGGGGCGGCATCCCGCCGCGCGGAAGTCGATTCGGTGGCAGAGGGGCTGGCGGCCCACCGCCGCGTGCTCCGGATCGAGTCCCCCGGGACGCTGGACGGAGGAGACGTGTTGCTCGCCGGCAAGACCCTCTTCGTTGGCCGCTCGCGGCGGACGAACGAGGCGGGGATCGCGCAACTCCGCGAACTTACGGCAACCCATGGCTACCGCGTGGCGCCGGTGCCGGTGCATGGCTGCCTGCACCTGAAGAGCGCCGCCACGCGCGTCGCGCCGCGGACGCTGCTCGTCAATCCCGCCTGGATCGATCTCGCGCCGATGTCAGACCTGACGCTGATCGAAGTCGATGCGGCGGAGCCGCACGGGGCAAACGCGCTCCTACTGGGGGAGACGCTGCTTTACTCCGAGGGCTATCCGCGCACCCAAGAGAAGCTGGCGGCGCTAGGCATTCGTGTTCAGGCGCTGGATCTCTCCGAACTGGCCAAGGTCGAGGGTGCGGTCACGTGCTGCAGCCTGGTCATCCGCGTGCGCTGATCCGCGCCGGCTCGAGCGAGCGGTGTGCGCCTGTCGATTCTACTTCGCCTGCTCCGTGCCCTGTTCCACGCCCTCCACATCCAGCAGGATCTCGACGATCTGGCCCACCAACGGACTGCCGCCGATGATCCGATTCCATGCCATGCCGAAATCCTTCCGGTCGATCCGCGTGCTCGCTGCGAACGCGATCCGGCTCTTCCCCTCCATGTCCGTTGCCGCTCCCCTGAACTTGGCCTGAAGGACGACCGGGCGGGTTACTCCATGGAGGGTCAAGTTCCCGGCGATCTGGAACTCACTCCGGTCCGAGGCAGTCACCTCGGTGCTCTCGAACAAGATCTCTGGATACTCCTGCACATCAAGGAATTCGGGGGAACGGAGGTGTTGGTCCCGGAACGAGTGATTGGTGCTGATACTCGACGCATCGATCCGCACCTGGACCTTGGACGCGCTCACCTTCGTCGGATCGAACTCGAGGGTTCCGCTGAACTTCTCGAAGTGTCCCTGTACGGTTCCGATGCCGAGATGTGTCGCGTTCAAGCTGATGGTGGAATGGTCTGGGTCAAGCATATAGACCGCGCCTCCCGCGCTCGTGGTCAGGAGGGCAATCGCGACGGCAGCCAGTATGATCTCAAGTGACTTCAAGGTCTCCTCCACAGTTGATGAAGCAGGTGATGAGGCGACGGCGCCTGACACGTTGTCGCGGCGAAGAAGGCCAACTCGTCGTCCGTCTCACCCCGGCCCAATCGAATCCTCGTCAATTACCGCTCCACGCTACCAGTTGCAGTGGCATCGGGCAACGAAGTCGTGTGCGAGGCCAGCGGGCGGACTCGTGGTCGGGTTTCGTGAGACGTCCATGCAGGGTGACATGGGCGAACTCGGAGTGGCTTGAGTCTGCGTGGTCAGCTCGCGATGCGCTGCCCCAGGGCAGTGTCCTCTAGGATCGCAGCCGGATGAGAGCGCGAGGACGCCTGCCCGCGTGCAGCGACCTAGGGCATCGTCTGTGCAGTGGCGCTCGAGCCGGCTGCTTCATGCCCGGCCACCGAGGCGCTCAGTGCGAGGAAGCTGAACCTCGAGCTTGCCGACCTGCTCTGAGCGTTGGGCCACCTCCTTCGAAGAACTGACGGGCGTCTCGGGAGAATCACGCGAAGGAGATTGGCTGGATCCGCCGCGCACGGATGCTATGCTTGTAAATTGTGGCGCTGGCGGGAATGGGCCCGCGGCGGGGAGGTGGAACGTGCAGGATTGGCTCAAGTCTCTTGGAATCCAGGAAGTGAACTCCGGCGTATGCGACGGGCGCTGGGTCGAGAAGCCGGGCGGCGGGGAACTCGTCAGCGTCTCGCCGATCGACGGCAAGCCGATCGCGCGCGTCCTCCAGGGAAGCGAGGCCGACTACGAGCGGGTCATGGACAGCGCCCTCGACGCGTTCGGGTCCTGGCGCATGCTCCCCGCGCCCAGGCGCGGGCTTGTCGTAAGGGACATCTGCGACGAGTTGAGGCGCCACAAGGAGCCGCTCGGCCGTCTCGTCACGCTCGAGATGGGGAAGATCTACACGGAGGGCCAGGGCGAGGTCCAGGAGATGATCGACATGGGGGACTTCGCCGTGGGGCTCTCCCGCCAGCTCTATGGCCTCACGATGCACAGCGAGCGGTCGCGACACCGGATGTACGAGCAGTGGCACCCTCTCGGCGTTGTCGGCATCATCTCTGCCTTCAACTTCCCGGTCGCCGTCTGGAGCTGGAACGCGATGATCGCCGCCGTCTGCGGCGACACGATGATCTGGAAGCCCTCCTCGCTCACCCCTCTCACCGCGGTGGCCACGCAGCAGATCGTCAACCGCGTGATGGATGCCCACAACCTCCGCGGGGTCTTCGGCCTCGTTGTCGGCCGCGGCTCGACCGTTGGAGAGAAGATGATCAACGACCGGCGGGTTCCCCTCGTCAGCGCCACCGGCTCGACCCCGATGGGGCGGAGGATTGGCGAAGTGGTGGGAAAGCGCCTCGGGCGCACGATCTTGGAGCTGGGAGGGAACAACGCGATCATCGTCATGGACGACGCAGACCCGAAGCTGGCCCTCCGCGCGATCCTGTTCGGAGCCGTGGGGACGGCGGGGCAGCGTTGCACGACGACCCGCAGGATCTTCTTGCAGAAGGGGATCGCCGAAGGTTTCACGAAGAAGCTCGTCGACTCCTACAAGACCATCAGGATCGGCGATCCGCTCGATCCCGGGACCGTGATGGGCCCCCTCGTCGACGGCGACGCGGTCGAGACGATGATGAAGGCCCTCGACGCGATTCGCGCCCAGGGAGGCGAGATCCTCTACGGAGGCAAGAAGCTCGACCGGCCGGGGCACTACGTCGAGCCGACGATCGTGAAGGCTCGGCCAGGCATGGCGATCGTGAAGGAGGAGACCTTCGCTCCGATCCTCTACCTGTTCACGGTCGACTCGCTGGAGGAGGCCGTCAAGCTGCACAACAGCGTCGATCAGGGGCTCTCGAGCGCGATCTTCACCCGGAACCTGCAGGCGGCCGAGGCGTTCCTGTCGCACGAGGGGAGCGATTGCGGCATCGCCAACGTGAACATCGGCACTTCCGGCGCGGAAATCGGCGGCGCCTTCGGCGGAGAGAAGGAGACTGGCGGCGGGCGCGAGGCCGGAAGCGACTCGTGGAAGGCCTACATGCGCCGTCAGACTTGCACGATCAACTGGAGCGACGAGCTGCCTCTCGCGCAGGGAGTGCAGTTCGGGGAGTAGATCGAGGACGGGTTCACTGAGCAAGGAGAGATGAGATGAGCGACCCGATACGCGTCACCGACGCGAACTACGAGGAACTGATCGAGAAGAGCGCGAAGCCCGCCGTCCTCGACTTCGGCGCGACCTGGTGCGGGCCGTGCAAGGCCATGGATCCGACCATGGCCGCCCTGGCCGGCGAGTACGGCGACCGCGTCGTCGTGAGCAAGCTGGACATCGATGAGGCCCCGAGCCTGGCGCAGCGCTTCGGCATCCTGTCCGTCCCCACGATCATCTTCTTCAAGGGCGGCAAGGAGGTCCATCGCTTCTCGGGAGTCCAGTCGAAGGACAAGATCGCGGCTCTGATCCAGAGCCACCTTCTCGCTGGCTGAAAGAAAGCGATCGGATGCGGCGCCGCCGCGTTCCTGGAGCGAGGGCCGGATGGAGGGCGGTCTCCGTCCTCCTGGCGATCGCATGCCTCGCATCCGCGGCGTCCGCGCAGGAGAATGATCCCTCGCGGGCGGCAAGCGTCCTCTATTTCCTCGGCACCGAGGACCTTGATCTGCTCGAGGCGGCGGCCGCGCGGGGAGCGCCGCCGGTCTGCGCGATCGACGGCTACTCTCTCGCGTGGGGTCCTCCTGAGCCCGCGGCATCCCTGAAGGACCTCGGCGTCGCGTTCGAGATTCTCGGTCCGAGGAGGAGCGATCGCGCCTACGCTGTGGTCTTCATCCGCGGCCGGACGCCGTCGGATCCGGGGGAAGCGTTGGCCGGTCTCGGTTCCGTGCTCCACCGGGGTCGAAGCACGGCGGTGCTCGAGTACGATCCCGCCGTGGACGAACGGCTCTGGCGCTCCTACTCGATCACGCGCGTTCCGGAGCGGCCGATGCATCCCGCCGCCTTTGCCCGCTCGACCATCGCCAAGGCGCCCGCCGAGATCGATCCGCTCCTTCTCTCGCTCATCGAGCAGGTCGGTGAGGCGCGGCTCTTCGAGACGGTGCTTCAGATGCAGAATCTCGCCCCGAGGATCAGTCCCGGCCCCGGCGCCTTCCAGACGGGGGAGTGGATCCGCGCGGAGTTCCTCTCCTACGGCCTCGTCGATGTCTCCTTCTTCGACTACAACCACTGGAGCGACAATGTCGTCGCGGTCCAGCCGGGCAAGCGAAATCCCGAGGAGATCTACGTGATCGGAGGCCACTACGATTCCTATTCTCGGGACGGCAGCGCCCCGGGCGCGGACGACAATGCCTCCGGAACGACGGGGGTCCTGGAGGCGGCCCGGATCCTCGCGCCCCACGAGTTCGACGCCACGATCGTCTACATCGCCTTCTCCGGAGAGGAGCAGGGCCTGGTGGGAAGCAACGCGTGGGCGGAGGATGCCAGGCAGCGCGGGCTCGACATCAGGGGGATGATCAACCTCGACATGCTCGGGTACGTGGCCACCGGCCACAGCGCCGATCTGGATCTCATCTCCAACGCGCAATCGCAGGCCCTACGCGACTTCATCGTGGCGACGACGGCTCTCTATCTTCCCGACCATCCCGTGGTGGATGGCGCCCTCTCCGGAGGGAATTCCGACCACTACCCGTTCTGGATGAACGGCTATCCGGCCGTCTTCTTTTTCGAGGACGCGGGTTCCTACAGCCCCTACATCCACACCGCGAGCGATGTGATCGGGACCTCGATGAACGACTTCCCGTTCATGAGGCGCAACGTGCAGACGGCCATCGCGAGCCTCGCCTCCCTCGCGCGGCCGCTCCGCGTGCGGATCGAGCACGACCCGATCGTCGATCCGGCCTACAGCGCCGGCGGCTATCCCGTGATCGCATCGATCCGGAGCGTCGCGCCGCTTCTCGAAGACAGCCTTCGCGTCTGGTTCCGAGTCGATGGGGGGGAGCGGGGATGGCTCGATCTCTCGCCGGGCGATTCCTCCGGCGTCTATGTCGCGCGGATCCCCGCTTGCTCGACGGGCTCCCTCGTGGATTACGCGATCCGGGCACGCGACATCGAGGGAAGGACGGCCTGGGATCCTCCCCAGTGGCCCGCGCTGACGCACCGCTTCGTGATCGGCCTGACGGCGGCTTTCGAGGACGGATTCGAGATCGATCGGGGCTGGAGCGCCGGCGAGGAGGACGACACGGCCGAACGGGGGCGCTGGGAGCGCGCGGTCCCGGTCGGGACCGGAGCCCAGCCGGCCGCGGACGCGCGCGGCGACTCGAGCGGATTCTGCTACCTGACCGCCAACGGAACCCCGGGCGGGGAGATCGGAGAGGCGGATGTCGATGGCGGCCGCACGACCCTGACCTCTCCGAGGATCGACCTCGAGCATGCCGTTCGCGTGCAGGTCGAGTATGCGCGCTGGTTCGTGGACGAGACCACCGACGACGACACCCTCGAGGTCCTGGCATCGAACGACGATGGCAGGAGCTGGGTCGCGCTCGACCGTGTGACTCGGGGCGGGCGCCGGTGGCGCATCGCGCGCCACGAGCAGGTGGAGGCGCTGCTCGCTCCATCGGACAGCATGAGGTTCCGGTTCATCGCGCAGGACGTAGGGCTGCCGTCCCTGGTCGAGGCGGCCATCGACGACTTCAGGGTGCTTGCCGCCTTCGTCGAGCCAGGGCCGGAGCCGCCAGACGGAGACGGCGGTCCCGGCCTGACTCTCCTCTGGCCTGTCCCGTTCGGGCGCGATCTCTCGATCGGCTACACGCTCGCGTCGGAAGCGGCCGCCCGCCTCCATGTCTACGATCTCCAGGGGCGGCTCGTCGCTCGCCTCGATGGGATCCCCCAGGGACCCGGTCCCCACACGTTTCGGTGGGAGGGAGCCGACGCGGAAGGAAGATCCGTTGCCTCCGGGGCCTACTTCGTCGAGCTCATCTCGGATGATGGGATGCGAAGCACGGCCCGCGTCGTGAAGATCGAAGGGTCGAGCCCGAAGCGAGAGGAATGACGGGTCCCGAGCGTTCCGGCGGCGACGCCGTGGTTCTCCTCGCCCCGCTGTGCGTCGATGAGATCGTGACCCGCGGCGGGCAAGGCTCTGTCGGCGTAAGGCGCGTCGCGCCGGGAGGAGTCGGGCTCTACGCCGCCTGGGCCCTTGCGCGGCTGGGCGCGCGCGTCATCCTCCACACCCCTCTCGCCCGAGCGGATGTCGGCCTCCTCTCGGCTCTTCCCCCCTCGGTCGAGGCGATCGTCCATCCTACGCGCGAGACCACCCGTTTCCGGATCGAGATCGACCCGGGGGCTCCCGATGAAAGGCTGCTACTGGCGATCGCCGCGTCGGATCCCTTGGACCCCGACCGGCTCTCGGGGCTCGGCGAGTCCGCCTACATCCTGCTCGGGCCGCTCCTGCCGCGCGATCTCTCGAGGGAGATCTCCGATCGGCTCGCCGCGGGCGGACGCCCGATCGATCTCGGCATCCAGGGCCTGGTCAGGGATGTCGCTCCGGACGGCACGGTGCGCATGAAGCCGGCGATGTCCCGCCCTTCTCTGCAGCCGCTCAGGATCGTCGCGGGGGACGAGGCGGAAGTCGCCCTGTTCTCTGGCGTGTCGGATCTTGAGGCGGCGCTCCTGGCCCTCGTCCGCGACTCCGCGCGCGAGGCGGTCGCCACGGCGGGGAGCAAGGGAGCGCGGATTCGCGTGCGCGGGGAGAGCGCGTCTCATCTGATCGCGCCGACTCCGGCGCGCACGGGCGGAGGGCGTCCGGTCGGCCTCGGCGATACATTCCTCGCGGCCTACGGCTGGCATCGGGAGCGCGGACAGGCTCCTCAGCGCGCCGGAGCGCTCGCCGCCTCCGCTGCCGCCGCGCTCCTCGAGGAGGGGCTTCCGGCGGCGTGAGAGTCCGCGGACTGCGGCGCCGGCTCCGACGCTGACTCCGGCGGCTGCGGCGGTCTCAAGTCCTGCCGCAGCGAGAGACCGCGCGCGATCCATCGCAGCTCCTCCGGGACGATCGTCGTCGCGCCGGCGTCTTCAGGCAGGCGTCTCCAGGGCGCGCGCGCGCCGAATGCGTAATCCCCGAAGATCACGACGGGCGTTCCATGCCGCAGAATCGCGAGTCCATCCTCCGAAAGCTCCCACTGCTCGACCCACTGGTAGATCCACCTCGCGTCTTCCTCAAGCAGGCGCACGCAGGAGTGGCTCGCCGGACGTCCCGGAAGGTCGTACTGGTGGAACGAGACTCCCGTGAGGTTGTCGAGGTTCACGTACCAGGTGAGAAGCCACTCCTCGTTGACGGTGCTGGCGCGCTCCTTGTCCTTCCAGTTGGCATGGTAGAGACCGGCCGGTGTCGGCGATTCCCTTCTCCCCGTGCTCGTCGGCCCCCAGCGGACGAGGTGTCCTCCCTCGTAAGCCGCGAAGGCCTGCACGCGCAACGAGACGAACAGGCAACGCGCTACGCTGTCGATCGCAGCGACCTCGCGCGGGAAAGGGGAGAGGATCAGATGATCGAAGGGCGCCAAGGGAACGATCAGGCTGTCGCCCTTGCGGACGTGCGCGAGGTCGAGTCGATTGAGGCGGAGCAGGTCGAGAAAGGAGGCGGCCCCGAGCGAGTCGCGCATCGAGCGGAGGGTGGCGGGGCCGGCGACATGGACCCTGCTGTAGCTCATGGTCCGCTCGGCGGGAGCGATCGCGGCCGGGGGAGGGGCGGTCTCCTCCGGCGCGCGCGGAGGAGAGGGCTCGCAGCCGGTCGCCGCGCGCAGGAGCAGCGCCGCCCAGCAGGCGACAGGGATCAGTCGCGCCAGCAGGCTATGTGCGCGCATGGAGGATCTGCGAAGAGGCGGAAGGAGCCTCCGACGTAGAGCCGGTCGTCGAGACAGAGAACCGCGAGGACCGATGCGTATTCCCTCCCCAGGGGGGGAGTGAGGATCTCGCCGAAGCCGCTCCATGCGGCGCCGTCCCATCGAGCCAGGCCGGCGGCTGGCACCGAGCCGGCGTGATCGAACGTCCCGCCCACGATGAGCGCGCCCGGGCGCGACGCGAGGGCGCTGACGCTCGGACCGTGTTGGGAGTTCAAGGAGGAGACGCCGGCGCCGATGGGACCCCAGCTCGAGCCGTCCCACGCAGCGAGGCACGAAGCCCGCCGGCCCTCGAGGTCGTCGAAGAGGCCGCCCGCGACCAAGCGGTCTTCGAAGCTCGTGAGAGATCCGATCCACCAGAACGACGAGGAGTCTTCAAGCGCGCCGCCCAGCCGACTCCAGCTCAACCCATCCCAGCGGTAGATTCCCCTCGGGCCGAACCACTCCATCGACCCCGTCGCGGTCGATGCGATCAGGTCGCCGCCGTGGACGCCCAGCGCGGCGATGGAGTAGCCGCCCTCCTCTTCAATCGACTCCAGGGGATGCCACGCTTCTCCATTCCACCGGGCGATCGAGGGGGCGCCGATCCCTCCGATGGAATCGAAGCGGCCGCCGGCGATCAGCTCGTCCTGATAGACCGTCAGGCCCGAGATCCACCCGTCCGTCCCGCTCCCGAGCGCCGTCCAGTCGGTTCCGTCCCACCTCGCCAGGTCCTCAATCGGTTCGCCGCCCGCCGCGTCGAATGTCCCGCAGACGATGAGGGCGTTCTCATAGACAGTCATGGCGGAGACGCGCGGTATGCCGCCTCTCCACGACAGCCCCTCCCCGAGCGCGTTCCATCGTCCGCCATCCCACTCGGCGACCCCCGCGGCCGCCGTCCCGCCCGCGTAAGAGAACTCCCCCGCGGCGATCAGCCGCTCCCTGTAGACGGCAAGGGCAGTCACGGGTCCGTCCATCCCCGGCGGTCCGAGCGCCTGCCATCCGGGAGTCGCGGGAGGCTGCTCGGGAGATCCATCGTTGTCGCACGCGGCATGCGCAAGCGCCCAAAGGGCGATGACGAGCGGCATCGCGAACGCGCGGGCGCGGCGCGCCCGTCCGACTCCTGGCGTGGCAGAGGAAGGAGGCCTCCCCGTGGATCTCATCGGAGTGGATCTTATCCGGCGATCGCCTGGGTATCCAGATGGGTTTGGCTGGATCCGGGAGACGAGCGGAAGCGACAGGCGAGCGTCGTCGATGGGACGAAGCCGCTCTAGATCCTCCCATGCGCCGGTGATACCTTCGTGCTTGTAGACGGTCCATCGGGAGATCGAATCTCCGGGGAGGGTCTCTCGAGGACGTCGGGGAGGTGCAGGATGGCCAGCCATCGCGTCCTCATCGGCTTCCTGACGCTGGCGTCTCTGCTGGCGATCGTCGCGTGCGACGAAGACAAGGAGACGCCCAACCAGCCGATCCCTCAGTCGACGGTTCGATTCACCGCTGCCGCATTCGATGGCTCGGAGGGGCTGCGCAGCGTCAGCGTCCACCTTCGCTGCGACGCTGCCGTCGCAGCCGCCGTCTCTGTCCGATGCGCCACGAGCGACAGCTCGGCGACGGCGGGAGAGGACTACACGGGCATCGACAGAAGCGTCGCCTTCGCGGCGGGCGACACCGCCCAGACGGTCTCGATCGACGTCATCGGAGACGGGGTCGTGGAGGGGGACGAGACCTTCATCGTTTCCCTCTCCGCGGAATCGGGACCCGTGAAGATCGGGTATCCGGGTCGGGCCGTCGTCAGGCTCCAGGACGACGACAGCAAGTAGCGCGGCCGAGTCCCGGCAGGGGTGGACGGAGGGAAGGATGTTTCGCTGGCGGCTCTTCCTCCTCATCGCTTTGCTCCCGGGCGGCATCGCGGGCGACGGGGCCTCCTTCAGTAATCCCCATCAAGAGATCCTGGTTCGATTCCCTCCCGGCCTGACGGTTGCCGATTTCCTGCGAGAGCAGGCCGACAGGAACCCCGACCTCGAGCTGGTCGGGATCGGAGAAGCCGAGGCGCGCTTCGTCTCCAGGCCTGAGATCACCGACGATCTCGCCCGCCAGGGGCACACGATCGAGATCGTCCGCCCTGACCTGGAGGCGTTCTACTCCTCGCGACAAGGCAAGCTCGCCGACTACGGAGTCTGGCACACCTATGTCGAGACGCTCGGCGAGCTCCAGGCGCTGCACGACGCGCACCCCGATATCACGACCGCCCCTTTCTCGATCGGCCGGTCGCTCGAGGGGCGCGAGATCTGGGCGATCAAGGTGTCGGACAACCCGGACGTCGACGAGCCGGAGGCCGAGGTTCTCTTCGACGGCGTCCATCACGGGCGCGAGATCATGACAGTCGAACTCTGTCTCTTCCTGATCCGGCACCTGTGCGAGAACTACGGATCCGACCGACTGGCGACCGATCTCGTGAATCAGCGGCAGATCTACTTCGTCCCGATCGTCAATCCGGACGGATTCGTCTACAACGAGGCGATCGCCCCGAACGGCGGGGGGATGTGGCGCAAGAACCGGCGCCCGGGAACCGTGTGCGACGGCGTCGATCTGAACCGCAACTACCCGATCGGGTGGGGGGGCAGGGGATCCTCGGGGAACGGCTGCGATGAGACCTATCGCGGCCCGAGCGCCGCGAGCGAGCCCGAGACGCAGGCGATGATCCGTTTCATCAACGGACGCCGCTTCGTGACCCACGACACGATCCACTCCTTCATGGGCGCGATCCTCTACCCGTGGGGGCACACGGGGACCGCGACGCCGGACGAGGCCCTCTTCCAGTCGATCGCCGCGGCAAGGACATCGGAGAACCGTTATGCAATCGGGCGGCTCGGCGTAGCCGGCTGCACATCGGACTTCGCCTACGGGGAGCAGACGACGAAGCCGAAGATCCTGAGCTTCCTCACGGAGATCGGCGGCACCGGATTCTGGCCCGACCCGAGCGAGCGCGAGGGGCTGTTGCGGGAGAATCTCCATTCGATGCTCCACCTCGCCCTGGTCGCCGGCTCGACCGCCAGAGTCGAGAGCCTCGCGGTCCGCGCCGGCGAGGAGGAGCGGAGGATCCATCCCGGACAGACGATCGAGCTGGTCGCCCGGGTCGTGAGCGAGGGGTTCCTGGGCGATTCGGCGGACGTGCGGATGCGGCTGCTGTGCGATGATCCGTATGTCCAGCTTCTCCGCGCCTCCGCCTCGGCCGCCGATCTTCCTCCGGGAGGGAGCTGGACGAACGCCTCCGAGCCGTTTCGTTGCGCGATCGATCGCGCATGTCCCGAGGGTCGGATGGTGAGCTTCACCGTGGCGGTCGACATGGATGGGGGTTTCGCGGACGCGACGCCGTTCGCCTTCCGTGTGGGGGCCGTCCAGGCCATCTACGCGTCCGACTTCGAGGAGGACCGCGGCGGGTGGGTCGTCGATCCGATCCATACGGCCGCGGCCGGCGCGTTCCAGCGCATCGATCCCAACCCGACGGCCTTTCAGCCGGGCGGCGATACGACGCCCGATCCGGGGAGTCGCGCGCTCGTGACCGGGCAGAACCAATCGGAATCGGACGGGGACGTCGATGACGGGATCGCCGCCACCCGGTCGCCCGACTTCGATCTGTCGGCCGCGCCGGGCGCGCGCCTCTCGCTCGAATACTTCTTCGGGCAGAGGGATGGCGGCGACGATCCGGGCGGTGACTGGTTCCGGATCGAGGTCTCGTCCGACGGAGGGCTCTTGTGGATCCCGTTGCTCGAGATTGGGGATGTTCATCAGGCGCCCCAGTGGCGGAACCTGACGGCGGAGCTCGCAGAAGTGATCGACCTGACCGATCGCGTCCGCTTCCGGGTCGCCGCCTCCGACGGACCGGGGGAGGGGGACATCATCGAGGCCGGGATCGATGACTTCTTCCTGCTTCTCCCCGGAACGGAGAGCCGGCCTCCGTGGCCGCCGGAGGCCGTGGCGCCGGATGGCGAAGCGGGCGCGCCGCCGCGCCCGACCCTCACGATCCGCAACGCGCCGGATCCGGATGGGGACCTTCTCCGATATGGGTTCAGAATCTTCAGCGACTCCCTGCAGACGCGGCTCGTCGTGAGCGCGGATGATATCCCCGGAGGATCCGAGGGACTGACCTCCTGGACGAGTCCGATTCCCCTGGAGCCGGGGGCCTACTGGTGGCGCGCCTATGCCGCCGACGGGGAAGCGCGAGGGCTCTATAGCCCTCTGGCGGCATTCGAGGTGACGGCTTCGCTTCCGGAGGAGGATCTGAGGTCGATCCACCCAGAGCCGAATCCGTCGCGGGACGGAACGCGCATCCTGTACTTCCTGCCGCGCGCGCTGGCGAGTCGCGTGTCGATCTATGATGCGCAGGGCAGAGAGGTCAGGAGGCTGTGGGGCGCCCCGAGCGATCCCGGCTGGAACGTCGTCGAGTGGGACGCCCTCGACGATGCGGGCCGCCGCGTTCCTTCGGGAAGCTACTGGGTCCGCGTCTGGACTCCGGAGGGGACCCGGACGGCTCGTATCGTGCGGATCAGGTGATGGAGAACGGCGTGAACCGCGCGTCGGGGGGTCGGAGACGGCCCGGAACGCGGGAGCGGATCGCCCGGGCGTTGCTTCTCTATCGAGCCCGGATCACCGAGGTCGATCGCTCAACGCCTTCGGCGAAGAGCCTCACGAAGTAGACTCCCGCCGGCACGGGCCGTCCCGCGCCATCGCAACCGTCCCAGGGAATGCGGCAGTGTCCCGCCGGGAATCCGGCCTCGCGGAGGCCCCTGATCAGCCGGCCGGCGACATCCGTGATGGCGACCTCCCCGCGGGCGGGCCGGGGAAACCACATCCTGATCGTCGTCTGCGCATCGAAAGGATTCGGAACGCACGGCGCAAGCGAGACGGCGGCCGTGGGGGCGCCCGCGCCTTCGTCAACGCCGGTGGGTCCGCCGCGGATGACGAGCATCTGCGCGGGATTGCTGATCCCGAGGGAATAGGGAGCTTGTGAGGCTTGCTCCACCCAGGGGCAGGCGTAAGCGGACAAGCCGCGGGCAGCCCGCTCGGTGTTGATGAAGTCGCGGCACCAGTACGCCTCGGTCGCCGGGTCCGTGGTGAAGAGGATCGTGTTGGGACTCCGCTCGGGGAATGTGTTCCACAGCAGCGGCGGTTCCCAGGGCCCGCCCTGGTAGGTCCCGCGGAGGGCGCTTGTCACCACCAGGCATGTCTTGTTCTTGATGTTGGCGTTTGTGTTCACTGTGAACATTCCCGTGATGTCGTTGCAGAGGTCCTGGGGGCAGAGCGATCCGTAGTGGTTCTTGAAGGCGGTCGTGATCTCGTGGTTTGGATAGCCGGCATGGGCCTTGAGCACAGGGATGTTGATCACATAGTCGGCCTGCAGGATGAAGTTCGACAGCCTGTGATCGTCGTAGACATAGTAGGTGGAGCTGCAGTTGTTCGTGCTCGTGATGTACGGATACCGGCCGCCGAAGGTGAACTCCTCCTCATCGTAGTCGTGCTCGACCAGGTTCGTCTGGACATCGTAGATCGTGACCCGACTCACATCGTAGCTGCCCCCGAGCATCCGGGAGAGTCCGGAGACGACCCCCCGCACCACTTCCCAGCGGGTGTCGTTGGGCGCCAGGCAGTTCACTTTGACGGCGAAGCGGGATCCGCTGTGTAGCCCGGGGAAGAGCGACTCGAAGGCGGCGGCCGTGTCGCCGATTCCCGTCAGCATCTGCACGCCGCGGTGGACCACCTCCTCGACCCTGTCGCGGGCGATGACGGCCTGATGGCCGTTCATGGCCGGGTCGCGGAAGATGACGATCCGCCCGGGCATCGCGTTGCCGCGATCCTCCGGGGCAGCGCGAGCGGCCTCGGCTTCGCCGAAGAGGGGAAACGACAGCGACCCCGCCGATGAGGCGGCGGCAACCGTGAGCTTGAGGAACTCGCGACGGCTCCTCTGGATTCTGTGGAGCCTCTCGTCGGGTCCGCCGTCGCCGAACTCGCGTTCCGTCATCTCGCCTCTCCCTTCCGGGGATGTCTCCTCTATTTTGCCGCCGGCTCTCCGGGGAGAACGGCGGGGCGGGTCTATCTGAAAACCGCCTTCACCTCTCCCCAGCTCCGATGGTCGGTCGGCGTGGCCTGGTCCAAGAGCCGCACGACCTCCTCGGCCGCGCAGCGGGCATGGGGGAGCGCGTCCTCTCCCCCCGAGTGAACCAGAACGATGGCGAAGCAGCACCTCTCCCAGAACTGCAGGCTGACCAAGCCAAAGGCGATCCGGTACCGCGCCGCCCCCGATCCGGACCAATCCGGCAGAGGATCGCCCGAGCCGCTGTTCTCGTCGTGGAACAGAGCCTCCGCGTTCTGCGGCGATCCCTGGTTGTAGATGCTGAGCTGCATGCGCGCCGGACTTCCCGCGACCGTTCCCGCGTAGTCCTGGAACGCGCCCGACACGAAACCGTGCTGGAAGAAGAGCGGCGCGCCCCCGTCGATCACGAGCTGAAGCTCTTCGAGCGTGCGGGCCGTCGCCGGATCTCCATCGAGGCTCCATCCGGGGCAACTCTCCCCCTCGGGAAGGAGGCGGAGCGGATCGACCGCGGCGCAGTCCGCCTCGCAAGTCGAGACGAAACCGGTTGCCGCGACGAGGAGGAGGGTTGCAAGCGCTGCATCCGGCTTCCCAGCGAGGGTCGCGAGCATCCTCAGCGCCACGCCTGCCTCCTCTCCCGGATTGGTTCGCTCCCCTTTCGCATCCAGGGTGCGCGACGGGTGAGCCAATTGTAGGCGGGCCGGCCGGGCCTGACAAGGCCGCGGCGGGGTCATGCCGCGGCGGGGTCACGGCCGGGCCGGAGCCTAAGGCCTCCGCAAGTGGCGGGACCGTGGTAGACTCGTCGCGGCCCGATGCTCGAGGAGCATGCGGCGAGCGACGCCGGCCGCTGGCGCGCGGCCGCCGGCATGCGGGCGAGGAGAGTGCGATGAGAAGTCTCACGAAGCGCGCCCGATCCCTCCGGGCGGGGATCGGGCCCGTCCCCACGGGCCCTGCGGCCGTCGAGACCGATCTCTGGAGGCGGTTCGCCCTTGCCGGCTAGCCACCCGGAGCGATCGGGAGCGACGCAGCCCGGCGGGCTGATCCGGGCGATCGGTCTGGGCGGGCTCGTCGCCTACGGAGTCGGGGACATGCTCGGCTCCGGGATCTACGCGTTGATCGGCAAGGCGGCCGGGGCGATGGGGAGCGCCGTCTGGCTCGCCTTCATCGCCAGCATGGTTGCGGCCCTGCTGACAGGACTGTCGTACGCCTCTCTCGGGTCCCGCTACCCCAGAGCCGCGGGTGCGGCCTATGCGACCCACAAGGCCTTCCGCGCGCCGCTTCTCTCCTACGTCGTGGGCCTCGCGGTGCTGGCGTCCGGACTCACATCGATGGCGACGCAGTCGCGGGCGTTCGCGGGCTACTTCTCGGGACTCGTCCCGGGAGTGCCGCACGCGACGATCATCGTGGGCTTCATCGCGGTTCTCGCCCTGGTCAACTTCTGGGGCATCCGGGAGTCGATCGGCCTGAACGTCCTCTGCACGGTCGTCGAGGCGGCGGGGCTTCTGATCGTGATCGCCGTGGGCGCCCGCTTCTGGGGTTCGACGAGCTACGTCGAGCCGCCCACGGGACAGCAGCTCGGGCTCTCGCTCGTTCTCTCAGGCGGGGTGCTCACCTTCTTCTCGTTCGTGGGATTCGAGGACATGATCAACGTGATCGAGGAAGTCCGCGATCCGAGACGCATCTTTCCGATCGCGCTCATCCTGTCGTTGGTCCTGGTGACGCTGCTCTATGTGGCCGTGGCGGTTTCCGCCGTCTCGGTCCTTCCGCACGGGGAGCTCGCCGCGTCCCAGCAGCCCTTGGTGGATGTCGTGCGAAGGGCATGGAGCGGTTTCCCGCCGCGACTCTTCTCCCTCATCAGCCTCTTCGCGATCACGAATACGGCTCTCCTGAACTACATCATGGGATCGCGCCTCCTCTACGGGATGGCCAATGAGCGGCTCGTCCCGCGATTCGTCGGAGCGGTCCATGCCGGGCGCCGGACGCCGCACCGCGCGATCCTCGTCATGATGGCGATCGCCCTCTGCCTCGCACTTCCATCGAGCCTCGCGAACCTGGCCCGCGCCACCGCGGTTCTTCTGCTGGGCGTCTTCGTCCTCGTCAACGCGTCCCTTCTGGTCCTCCAGAGGCGAGCGGGGGAGCCGAGGGGATTCGAGGTCTCGCCGCTCGTGCCCGCCGGGGGGATCGCGGTGTGCGGGGCGCTCCTCGCCCATGCGAAGCGGGCGGAGCTGTGGACGGCGGGGATCCTGCTGGCCGGGATCCTGACACTCTATCTCGCGATGCGCTTGGGCGCCGAGCGGTCGCGGAAGCAGGCTCGGCTCCCCTAGGCCCGCCTCAGCGTCGCCCTGCGCCCCGCTCCGGCCGGGTCAACGCGCCTTCGAGATGCGGCCAGACCTTGCTAGTCGATCCGCAGCTGCTTCGCGGTGCGCTCGTCTTCCCCCGCGCGGAGCTTGATGAAGTAGACCCCGGCGGCGACGCGCGGGATCCCTATGCCGGAACCGTCCCACAGCACCTCGTGGGGGCCCGCGGGCAGCCTTCCCGATGCGAGACTCGCGACACGTCTTCCCGCGACATCGTAGACGGCGAGATCCACCGACTCCTCGCGGTCGAGGCGGAAGGTGATCCTCGCTCCGCCATGGGACGGGTTCGGCTCCACGGCGAAATCGGGCGTCTCGACCGCATCCGGCGGCTGCTCGACCGCCCCCGTCTCGCGCACGGCTCGATAGACGCCCCCCTCGTCCAATCCCGCGAAGTACTCGTCGTCGCCCACGGCGAACGCCCTCACGATGAGCCAGGGTTTGAGCCCATCGGTCTCGAGAGACCAGGTCTGTCCCGCGTTGGTCGAGAGGAACAGCTCGCCCCTCGTTCCGGCGAGGAGCTTGTTGCCGTCGCTGGCCATGGCGAAGACGATCTTGTCGCCGAGCCCCGTGGCCTCCCACGCCCCTGCGACGGAATTCCATCGATACACGCCGTGGGACTCGAGCCCGACGAAGAGGGTCCCGCCGTGCGCGACGAGCGACCAGTCACGGAGCTCCGGCAAGCCGGCGTTCATGGCGACCCACTCGGTGGCGCCGTCGGGAAGCGCATACACGCCGTGGTCCTGCACGCCGGCATAGAGGGACGTGCCAATGCGCGCCAGGCCCCGGATGAACCCCGGCATCCCGTCGCCGACTTGCGCCCAGCTCTCGCCGCCGTCGTCCGATGCCCAGACCTCGCCGCCCCACGTGCCCGCATAGAGCAGGGGAGGAACGCTCCAGAGGACGTTGACCCCGTTCCACACGAAGCTGGTCTGCGTCCACGAGACCCCCTGATTCGTCGACTTCGAGACGCCTGCCCATGTCCCCGCGTAGACCGCCCCTTCGTGCGAGAGGATCGTGAAGACGAAGGGATTCCAGAGGCCTTCGATGGAGAGATTCCAGTTCTGGCCTTCATCCGGAGAGACGTGGATGCCGCCCCCAAAGGTCCCCGCGTAGACCCTCTCGCCGTCGGTCGCGAGGCAGTGGACACGGGGCGAGACGAGGCCGTCGCCGCGCCAGGTCCAGGATCCCGCGTCGGGATCGTACGAGAAGGCCCCCGCGCCGTACGTGCCGGCGAAGGAACTCGTCCCCCGGGACGTCATCGCGCGAACATCGCTGTTCCAGAGACCATCGTTTACCGAGCCCCATTGCTGCATCGCCCAGTCGTATCGGTAGACCCCGCCTCCCATGAGGCCGGCGTAGAGGTCCTGATCGGCCTCGACCGTGACCTCGACATTGTCGTCGCCGAGGCCGCTGTTCCACGGCGCCCACGCCGCCTCGTCGCAGTCGAGGACATAGACGCCGCCTTCATGGGTCGAGAGGTAGAGCGCGTCCCCGGAAGACCGGATCGACCGCATGCCAGCCGTCGTCGGGAGTCCCGCTTCCCACCGGCTCCAGACCGCCGTGGCCGGATCCAGACGGTAGAGGCCCGCGTCGAGGAGGGCGTAGAGGACGGTTCCCCGCAGGGCGAGCCGCCGCACCCATGACTGCGGTAGCCCATCATTGACATAGCTCCAGGCGGCGCCGCCGTCATCCGACCGGGCCACGCCGAACTGGCCGCCCGCGAAGACGCGCTCTCCGTAGCGGCAGGCGACGAGCGCGAGGATGATGGGATACCCTTCGTTGGGGAACGCGCCTGTGGCGTACCAGGTCATGCCGTCGTCATCCGAGCGGAAGACGCCCCCTCCCCAGGTTCCGGCGTAGACGGAGGTGGCGCTGGCCGCGAACGATTGCAGCGCGTAGTTGCAGCACGGCCACGTCAGGCCATCTTCCGCCGACGCCCACGACATCCCGCCGTCGGTCGACCTGTACAATCCGCCATTCTCCGTGCCCGCCAGAATCGTCCCTCTGGGGGTCGTGAGCATGCTGAGAATCGTGGCGCCCTGAGGACCTTCCGTCCACGTCCAGGCGAGCGACCGCGCTCCTGCCGGGTCGCCGGCAATCCCGAGCGCGAGCGCGCAGGCAAAGAACAATGTCCCGAGCTTGGTGATGGTCACGGTCTTCATGGTTGCGGCCTCCTTCCTGATCGCCGCCTCTCGGCGCCAGCGATTATAGACCCGATAGGCCCATCGAACAAGCGACAGGACGAGGGTGCGGCAGGACGAGGGTGACAGGACGAGGGCCGCGCCGATCTCGCCGGTCCCAAACAGGGTCGACCGCGCCCGAGGTCGATCGGGCGCTCTCAGTCCTCGGTGGTTCCGGCGGGCGCCGTCGCCTCCGAAGGCGCCGTCACCCCCGCGGGCGCCGCCGACTCGCGCGGCGATTTCTCCACGACCAGCCCCAGCAGGACCAGCGCTCCAAGAAGGACTCCGAAATAGGTCGTGACGAATCGCCAGAGGACCGCGAAGACGGGGATCGACGCCTTCGGCAGAACGAGCGCCATCACAGCGGCTATGCCCGTCTCCGCGATGAAGCTCGCTCCGGGCGTGGGGGCGAAGTAGAGAAAGAAGATGATCAGCATCTGGAGCATGACCATCTCCCAGAAGCCGGCATGGATGCCCAAGCCTCTGACGATCACATAGGCGACGAGGCATTTGTTGAAGTAGAGGACGACCGTGAGCAGGTAGTTCCAGACGAGCGTCAGACGTCCTTCCCTCCAGTAGACGCCGACATGCGTCGCGTATTGGTTCAGGAAGTCGAGGACGGACGCCGACCATCTTCCCAGGCGTTTGCTGTGACGGGGCAGGATCCTGCCGGCGAGCGCGAGAAGGCGCGCGATCATCCTGCCGAAGAGGATCGGCTTCACCAGGAGGAGAATGAAGAGCGCGAGGGTCACATAGAAGGTCGCGCGGCTGACGTCCAGCACCGTCAGGAGAGGGCCGGCGGCGGGCAGCCGCGATGGGATCACGTTCAGGATCCAGACGGCGCACAACAGGAGGAAGGAGAGGGTGGCGCTGAAGTTCAGAACGCTCACGCAGACGCCCGCGGCGTAGGGCACCCCGTAGCGGTTGAGGACATAGAGCTGCGCCGCCCCGCCTCCGGTCTGGAAGGGAGTCGCCGCGGCGAGAAAGATGTTCGCAAGGTTCGCCTTGAAGCAAGCCCAGAACCCGCGAGGAAGCAGCCGGCGCGTGAAGATGTGGATGCGAGCCGCCCCGGCGAAGAGGTCGACCGCGATCAGGACGACCGCCACTCCGAGATAGGCCAGATGGAAGCGGGCGAGGCACCGTAGGGTCTCGCCGCTTCCCGTGAGATAGAAGACAGCGGCGATCCCGAGGATCGTGAGAACGAGGAAGAGCCGGATCCCGCGCAGGAGACTCTTGCGCTGGAGGACGATCTCCATCAGGCGGCCATCGCGCGGCGGGGCACGGTCAGCGACCGTTTCGCCGCCTGCGCATCTGCCCCAGGGCGCCCACGGCGTCGGCGATCAGGGTGCCGATCGACTTCTCCGTGTTGGTCCTCATGCTGACCGAGCAGCCCCCGCACTGGTTTCCCTTCGAGAATCGCTCGATCAACTCGCTTCGGGTCTCGAAAGACACCGCCTGCATCGCGCACGGGGCGAGTCGGCCGTCTGGATTGACGACCAGCGATCGGTAGCCGGCGCGGCAATCGGGCAGGAAACTCCCCCGCGCGAAGAAGTCGTAGTACCGCCAGAGGGACGACTCGGTTGTGAAGATCCTCCCCGTTCTTCGCTTGAAGTCGATCAGGTGCTCGATCTGCTGTCTCAACCGCGGGAGGTCCTCGGGCCGCGGGGAGTGATCGGCATTCCCCGTCCGGAGCGGCGTGTAGGCGCTGAAGTTGATGGAGATGTCCCACTTCACTGCGTGCTCGGCCAGGGCGGGGAGATCGTCGATGTTCTGGCGCCGGATCACGCTGATCAGGGTGATGTCGTGGTTCCGGTGCGCCGCAAGCGCCGGGAGCAGGCGCCCGAGGTGGGCGTAGAGTCCGGGGATTCCCCTATTGTCGTCGTGTCTCTCGTCGGGGTAGTCGAGGGAGATGGAGAACTCGTCGACGCCCAGCCTCTTCAGCTCGAGGTACTTCGCTTCCGTCAGGAGCTCCGCGTTGGAGACGAAGACCACGTGGGGGAGTCCGCCGTCAGGCTTGATCCGTCTTGCTATCTCGAAGACATCATCGCGGAGGAGCGGCTCCCCGCCCGAGATCTGGGCCACGAGAGGCTGGAGTTCTCGGACGAGTTCGCCGAAGCGTTCTGGAGGGGCGAGCTTCTCGCCGGGGATCGGACCTCCCTTGTCGCAGTGGGCACAGTTGCAGTTGCAGGAGTGGATGACCTCGAGCGAGATCGCCAGGGGTCTGCCCTGGATGAGATTCCGGGCGCCGCGGCAGGCGAAAACAAGGGCGCGCTCCGCGCTCATGCTCGGCATGGTCGTCCCTCACTTGAGCCTTGCGAGAAGATCCCTGGCATCCGCGGCCTCTTTCGCTCCCGGGAACCTCCGGAGCAGATCCTCCGCAGTCGTCCGGGCGGTCTTCCTGTCACCGAGCTGCATCAGGCTGTTGGCGCGAAGGAGAAGCGCTCCGGGGATCCGCGCGCTCTCGGGGTAGCTCTGCTCGAGCCGGGCGCACTCCTCCGCCGCGCGGGCGAAGTCCCCGCTCTTGGCATAGGCCCAGGCGGTCGAGTACTGCGCGTCGTCCGCCCACTCGGAGGATGGATGGGCGGAGATCATCCGGGCGTATTCCCTGATCGCGCCGGCATAGTCCCCCTGGCGATAGAGGCACTCGGCGATCGAGTACTGCGCCTCGTCCGCGAACCTCCCTGGCGGGGAGGTTTCGAGGCAGCTCCTGAACGCGGTCAAGGCGCCTGCATAGTCCTGCTGGGCATAGAGGCAGAAGCCGATCCTGTAGTGCGCTTCAGCGACGAGTTGCGACGTCGGGTGCGCGGCCAGAAACTCGCGGTAGGCCCGGACCGCGGAGGAGAGGTCCTTCTGCTTCTCGCTGCAGTAGCCGATGGCGTATCGGGAGTCATCGGTCCACTCCGAGGACGGGTATCGGTCGACGAGGACCTGATACTCCGTGACCGCTCGCGCGTAGTCGCTCTGGCGGAAGTAGGCCTCGGCGATCGCGTGCTGGGCGTCCGCGGCGATCGCCGACTCAGGGTTGCGCGTCAGGTACTCGCGGAAGCCGGCGATGGCGGAGGCGTAGCTACCGAGCCGGAACGCCTCGAGCGCTCTGTCGTAGACGCGCTTCGTCTCGCGATCGAGCTGCGCGCGGGCCGCGAGGGGATCCGGCTTCGGATGTTGTTCCTGAGGCGAGGCGGTCGGCGGTTCGACCGGCGTCTGCGGCTGCGCTTGCGGAGTCTGTGCCTGCGGCGGTGGAGCCTCCGCCTGTTCGGCCTGAGTCCGAGGTTGTTCCGTTCGTTCCTGCCTCGACTCGGATGGCTGGATCGGGATCGCGATGCCCGATCGGGTCTCGGCGCCTCCGATCTGCGGCGTCTCGCCCGTGGAGGGCGAGGGTCGAGCATCGGCGCGATCCCCCTCTGGTGACGCGGCCGCCGAGGGCGCTCGCGCCGTCGGGCCCCGCGAGCGCTCGGCCCTCGCGGGTTCCTCTGTCCCTGCCCGCGGTTCCGGTGGGGCGGCAGGGGGCCGCGCCGGCGTGGCGGCCTCGCCCCCCGCGTCCGACCCCGGCGGGAGAGAGCTCATCCGCTCGCCCCTGTCCGTCCCAGGCCCGGGCTCCGATGCCGGCGCCGGCGGCGCGGCGTCATCCGGCGATCCCAGGCCCGCCGTCCTTGGCCCCTGGAGGACGCGGACGATGAGCACGGTCGCCACCGCCGCAACAGCGCAAGCGCCCAAGGTGAGGGAGAGGCGAGAGAAGAGGCGCGAACCCTTGCGCGGACGGCGGATCGCCGTCGTTTCGGCGGGGAGGTCGATGGCCCGCAGCGCCTCGGCCATCTCTCCCGCCGACGAGAATCGCCTCTCCGGCTGCTTCTCGAGCGCGCGCTCGACGATCCTCGCCAGGGAAGCCGGAACGTGGGGCGCCAGCGTGGCGAGAGCCGGAGGAGTCGCGTCGACGTGCTGATAGGCGATCGTCATGGGGGTGTCGCCGACGAAGGGGACCCGACCGGAGAGCATCTCGTACAGCACGACGCCCAGGGCGTAGATATCCGCCGTCCCCGTCACCTGGGTGCCCTGCACCTGTTCCGGCGCCATGTACTTCGGCGTGCCGACCATCGTCCCGGTGTCGGTCCTGAACTTCGATCCCGCCATCGCGGCGATGCCGAAGTCGGTGACCTTGACGCGGCCGCTCGCGCGATCGATGAGAATATTCTCGGGCTTCACGTCCCTGTGCACGATCCCGCACCGATGGGCTGCGTCCAGCGCCAGAGCGACCTGTGTGGCGATGTCGATCGCCACGCGCGTCGGCAACGGTTCGCGGGAGGAGAGAATCGCGCCGAGGCTTCGCCCGTCGACGAACTCCATGACCAGGTAGTTCTCGCCCGCGTCCGTCTCGAGATCGTGGATCGTGACGATGTTGGGGTGATTGAGCCGGCCGAGCGCTTCGGCCTCTCTTCGGAACCGCTGGAGGTACTGCTCGTTGTCGCTCAACTGGGCGGGAAGGAGCTTGATCGCAACCGTGCGGCCGAGCGAGCGCTGAATCCCCTTGTAGACCACGCCCATACCGCCGCGGCCTATCTCCCCTGAGATCTCGTACTTGCCGTGCAGGATGCTCCGGGCGGGTTCGCCGAAGTCGTTCACGATTCCGTATCGTATGGGATGGCCGATGGAGCGTCAACATCGCGCCCGCGCGGGCCTCGCGGCGCGCCTGTCCGCTTCCCAGATTCGGCCAAGTGCCTCTAGACTCCCCCTATCGGAGATAAGGAGGTCATGGGATATGTCGAACGAAGGCGGAACGAAGGGCGCGCGTGTCGTTCTTCTCGCGAGCGACGGGATAGGATCCGGTTCGGATGACCTAGGCAGGATCCTGATGAGGTCCTTCCTCAAGACCCTGAAAGACGCGCCCTCGCGACCCGATGTCATCATCCTCCTCAATGCGGGGGTCAAACTCGTTGCGGAGGGATCGGATCTGCTCGACGATCTCCGCGCTCTCGAGGCGCTCGGCGTCGATCTCGCGGCCTGCGGGACATGCCTCGACTTCTTCCATCTGAAGGAGAAGGTCCGGGCCGGAAGGGTCACCAACATGAGCGAGATCGTCGCGACCCTCATGGCGGCCGAGCGGATCGTGCGCCCTTGAGCGAGTCGGCGAATCGGGCCGCGCCCCGGGGGGAGAGAGACTGCGTGATTCTCTTCGACTCGATCCATCACGTCGTCGCGGCGGAGAAGGTTCTCAAGGAGCGCGGCGTGTGGATCGATCTCGTGCCGGTGCCGAGGGTTCTGAGCGCCGATTGCGGTATGGCGATCGCCTTCCACCCGGCCGACCTCGATCTCGTCCTCTCGCATCTCCGCGAGGCGCCCCTTCGCTGGCGCGAAATCCATCGTCCGGAGGGGGACGGATACGGGAAGGTCCCGACACGATGATCTACTTCGACAACGCCGCCACGGCGGGGAAGAGGCCGCCCGAGGTCGGACGGGCGATGCTCCATGCTCTGGAGGACATCTCCGCCAACCCCGGGCGCAGCGCGCATCGACTCTCGCTGGAGGCGGCGCGGCTCGTGGCGGGGGCGCGGGAAGCGCTCGCGGGGCTGATCCACGCCCCGGACAGCAGCCACGTCATCATGACCAAGAACGCCACGGAAGCGATCAACCTCGTTCTCTTCGGCTCGCTGCGGAAAGGGGACCGCGTCCTCGCAGGTC
>Ga0194113_10001297_pt1 | contig 34311 bp, 23 predicted proteins | sample TA2MahC200mmetaG_FD_146193 | JGI IMG/M metagenome (GOLD analysis project Ga0194113, IMG submission 146193) | Freshwater microbial communities from Lake Tanganyika, Tanzania - TA2015017 Mahale Deep Cast 200m | ecosystem: Environmental > Aquatic > Freshwater > Lake | place: Tanzania: Lake... | reverse complement strand
GTGCTATCTTCTCTCTCACGGGTCACCCGGTCCGCCATACGGCACCTCCTCCTGTGCTTGGTTCCTCAGGAGGTTAACCGAGTGACCCCTTCTGCTACATAGGATCTAACTTCTCCTGGCGCCTTGCGCGATTCCGCTTCTATAGTAGTTAAGACGGTTGTTCGTCGCCCCGGAGAATGCCCATGCGGAGCGCGTTGGTTCGCTATCTTCCGATCGCGGCGCTGATCGCGGCGGTGTCGGTGCTGCACTATGCGACCGATCCGTCCGCGCATCGTTTGCACGATATCTACCGCCGTTTGTACTACCTGCCGATCATCCTCGCTGCGTTCGCGGGCGGGGTCCGCGGAGGGACGCTCGCCGCGATCGCGGTCTGCGTCGTCTACTGGCCGCACGCGTTTGGACACTACACGCACGACCCGGGCCGTCCCGCGGAGAAGATTCTGGAGATGGTCCTCTACGTCGTGGTCGGCGGCGTGACCGGTCTTCTCGTGAGCCGCGAGGCGGCGACGAAGGAGCGGCTCCGAAAGACCGCCGACTCGCTTCAGGAAACGCTTCGCGAAAAAGAGAGAATGGAAGAGGAGTTGATTCGTTCGGCGAGGCTCGCCGCGGTCGGCAAGCTCTCCGCCGGACTCGCGCACGAGATCCGAAACCCGCTCACGTCGATCAAGGCGTCCGCCGAGCTTCTCGCGGATGACTTTCCCGCGGGCCATCCGAAGCGCGATCTTCTGGGCACGCTCGTCCGGGAGGCGGTCCGCCTGAACGGCGTCCTCACGCGCTTCCTCTCGTTCGCGAAGCCGCTCCCGATGAAGGAGAGGGATCTCGATCCACTCGAGGGGATCGCCGAGGTGATCGCGCTCCTTCGCGGGCGAAGGGACGACGATGACGAGACGCCGATCCGCTTTCGGGAGCCGGAGGGGCCCCTGCCGCGCGTGAAGGGAGATCCGGAGCAGATCCGGCAGGTGCTTCTCAACGTGCTCCTCAACGCGCTCCAGGCGTCGGGCGAGGGAGGACGGGTGGACGTGTTCGCTTCGCACATCAAGGAATCGGGCCGGATCGAGATCGTCGTGGAGGACGACGGTCCCGGCTTCTCGCGCGAAGCGCTCGAGAACCTCTTCACCCCCTTCTTCACGACGAAGGACGAGGGGACCGGGCTCGGCCTCGCGATCTCGCACCGGATCGTCGAGTCGCACGGCGGGCGGATCCGCGCGTCGAACCGAGAGGGGAGAGGCGCGCGGATCGTGATCGAGCTTCCGGCGGGCGAATCTCGCTTCCTCGACAATTGATCCGTGGACGGTCGTCGTGGGCCGGTGTAGAGTGGAATCAACCGATCTGTTCGGAGGGAGGGCGATTCGATGAGACGCTTCGTTCGATCGTCGGCGGCGATGGCTGTTTTCGCCGCGCTTCTGCTCCTCTTCGCGCACGGCTGGGCGTTCGCGGAGGACGATCATCCGGACAGCGTTGATTGCTCCGCGTGCAAACTCCGGAACAGTTGGGTCCAGCGCTTTTGCATCCAGTGCGGCGGCTCCCTCGACGAGGAAAAAGCCGCCGCGATTCGGGACGAGATCCGCGCGGGCGAAATCCCCTCGAGTCGATCGGTGGATGGGATGGGCGTCGATCCGGCGCCGGAAAGCGGGAAGCCGGAGAGGAAGAAGAACGCTCCCGGCATCACGAAGATTCTCGAGTCGAACCCCGTGAACCTCCCGAGACTCTTCAACATCCCGACGGCAGAGGTGCTCGGCTCTCTCAGGGTGTACTCCACCGGCGGCGGAGCGCTCGGAGTGGAGAAGGAGCGAAGCCTCTTCGGGCGTCTCGGCCTTGGTCTCGGCGACGTCGCGGACATCGAGGTCGCCTCGCAGTCGGTTATCAACGCCCTTCGGCAGGGGTCGTCGAGCTTCCCGACGTCGGCGTTCCGAGTCCGCTTGCTCCGCGAGCGGAGGACTCTTCCCGCCTTGGCGCTCGCGCTCCGGGGGACGACGAACTGGCAGCGACTCGAGGGATCCGTGGATACCGTTGATTGCGAGACGCGACTCACCAAGCTCTATGCGGTGTCGTCGAAGCAGATCGGTCCGGTGGGTCTACACGCGGGCGTCGGCCTCACCGATGTTCGAGTGCGCGACCCGCACGGATGGTCGTTCGCCGATCCGAACGAGGGGGAGCTTCGCCGCAATCTCTGGGCTCCGTTCGGCGGCTTTCTCGTTCGCGCGAATCCGAACGCCTTCTTCTTGGCGGAGGTCGAGGGCCTTCCCTCGTATCGGTTCCAGGCGGGGGCTGCGAACGACGAGGAGGACATCGAGACCGTTTGGGTCGGAGTCTTCGGTGTCCGGTTCTTCTTCACGAGGTGGCTGGTCACGGACACGGGGGTTCGCTACCGGAGTGATTTCGTTGGAATCGCGGACGCGAGCATCCAGGCGAACGTCACCCTGCTTCTCGATCTGTCCGGCGTTCGTCGGTAGCCGCGATCGAACGATGAGGTGCGCGCGGATGAAAGGCAAGAAAGGATCGCTTGTGAGCTTGATTGTTCTTGTGGCAATCGTTCTTCTTGTTCCCGTGCTTTCCGCTCGTGCGACGGCCGCCTCGGGTGAGACGATCCTCTGCCCCTTCTGCGGTGCCGAGACGCCGGTGGAGGGGAAGTTCTGCGGAACTTGCGGGAAGAAGCTGCCGCTTCCTCTCCTCGCGCCCCCGGCGGAGGCGACCGCCGAGTCTCTGGCTGCACGGCCGTCGGCGCCGGAGCCGCAACCGATCGCGCCGTCATCGCCGTTCGATTCCACGACGGCGAAGGCGCTCTTCGAGACGGGTCTTCGGATGATGACGGAGCGGCAGTACGACCTCGCAGCCGTCTGCTTCGGGCAAGTCGTCGAGACCTATCCCGGCACCGCGTATGCGCAGCATTCCGCCGAGCTTCGTGCCGCGTGCGAATCGCTCGTTCGGGGAGAGGCGCCGCCCCCGCCTCCGAAGGAAGGCACCGGAGCTGGACCCTCGTTCCTCGGCGGGATGCTCGGAGGTCTCGTCGGGATCTTGGGTCTCGTGTTGTTCATCGCCCTCATCGCATCGGGGGCCTGACGCTCGTTCCGATCGGGAAGAGCGCCCGTTCTCGATTCCGCCCCCCTTCAGGTGCGCGAGCAAGCATGCGACCGATCGCGTCATCGCTCCCGAAGGGCCCCATTGGGTATGTTGTCCACGAAAGAAGCGGGATCGCATCCATCCGCAGAGGAGTAGCTGATTTCCCGCGTGGAACTGCGTCCAGGGTCCATCCCTTCGCAGGAAATAGGTATGGTGTCCCTCCTCTTCGTGACCATTGTCCTGTTCTTCGTCTGGTGTAGACTATTATGCATAGTGAATCGGGTCGTTTGCCGGGCCAAGGAGGAGCCGCTTGAGCCGCATTCTTCTCGTCGACGACGACAAGAGCCTTCGTGGGGTGCTCGCCTTCTCGCTCCGCGAGGACGGCCACGTCGTCGAGGAAGCGGTGGACGGGATCGAGGGGCTCGAGCGCTTCCGCGAGGGACGCCCCGACCTCGTCATCGCCGATCTCAAGATGCCCCGGATGGACGGGATGAAGCTCCTCTCCGCGATCCGCGAGGAGGGGAGCGAGACGCCGGTGATCGTCCTCACCGCGTTCGGCAAGATTGAGCAGGCGGTGGAGGCGATGAAGCGGGGCGCCTTCCACTATCTTACGAAGCCTTACAATCGGGACGAGCTTCGCGTCGTCGTGCGAAACGCGCTCGAGCGCTCGCGTCTCGTCGCCGAGAACCGCGATCTTCGCGCGCGGATCGAGCGACGTTCGGCCGCGCCGCCACTCGTCTTCGTCTCCGAGGCGATGCGCGCGGTCGTCGATGCGATCGAGCGGGTCGCTCCGACCGACGCCACCGTTCTTCTCACCGGCGAGAGCGGCACCGGCAAGGAGCTTCTCGCGCGCCTTCTCCATCAACGCTCGGATCGCGGGGAGAAGCGGCTCGTCGCGGTGAACTGCGGCGCTCTTCCGCGCGACCTCGTCGAGTCGGAGCTCTTCGGGCACCGGCGCGGCGCGTTCACCGGCGCGACGCGCGACAAGCCGGGGAAGTTCCAGGCCGCATCGGGCGGGACGCTCTTCCTCGACGAGATCGCAGAGCTCTCGATCGACCTCCAGGCGAAGCTCCTTCGCGTTCTCGAAGCGGGGGAGGTGGACATGCTCGGAGGCGGCGGACCGATCGAGGTCGATGTCCGCCTCGTCGCGGCGACGAACCGCGATATCGAGAAGGCGGTCGGCGATGGGAGCTTCCGGGAGGATTTGTTTTATCGATTAAACGTCATCCCGATCCGCGTGCCGGCGCTCCGCGAGCGGCCCGAGGACATCCCGGTCCTCTGGAAGCACTTCGCCCAGGAGTTCGCCTCGAGCGCGCCGGTCTCGACCGAACCGGATCTTCTCGCGCACCTCGCGCGTCTTCCGTGGAGAGGAAACGTCCGCGAGCTCGCCAACCTCTGCCGAAGGATGGTGCTCCTTCGAAAGGAGAACGCGCTCCGGCTCGCCGACCTCCCGGACTACGGACGGACGGACCGAGTTCCGAGCGATGATGCGGCGGCCTCGCCTCTCCGCGCTCTTCCCGAGGACTCGCTCCCCCTCCGCGGTCTCGAGAAGGACGTCATCGAGAGGGCGCTTCGCAAGTTCGAGGGGAACAAGTCCCGCACGGCGAGGTACCTCGGCATTCCGCGCCACGTCCTCCTCTATCGGCTCCGGAAGTACGGGATCGGCGGTGACGAGTAGAATAGTCTCCAGAAAATAGAGAATAGTATCCGCTCGCTGATCCGGAGAGCGGTTTCCGGGGGCCTCCTAATCCCTCGATTCTGTCTCATAAAACATTTTCTAGAAAGCAATTACGATCAGGCTGTCCCTCGCGCCCTCTGGTCGGCACGGGTCGTGCCTTTGGATCCCGCGAGGGGCGGGCGAAGAAGCCGTCCACTTCGAAGAACCCAGGGGGGTCTACCGGTGCGCGGCATGATGAGAGAGCGGCTCGGATCGACCGTCTTGCTTCTTCTTCTCCTGGCTGCGGGAGGGGCGGGAGCGGTCTCGCCATCCGCGGGTGCCGATCCGAACGATGTTCTCGCGTCTCTTCTTCGAGAAGCGCTCCGCTCGAGCCCGGCCATCGCCGCATCGAGCGAGCAAGCGACCGCGTCGGGGCACCGGGCCGCGGCGGCGGATCGCCTTCCGAACCCGATGCTCGGCTTCGGGACCATGCCGGGATCCGGCGAGAGGTCCGCGGCGAACTGGATCTCCCTCCGCCAGACGTTCCCCTTCTTCGGCAAGAGAAGCCTCATGAGGTCGGAGATGGACGCGGATGCGGCGATGGATGCTTCACGTGCAAACGAAACTGCGGCGATGGTCATTCAGGACGTGAAGGAAGACGTGTGGGCGATCTACCGCGCGGATCGGGCGATCGAGATCGCGGAGCGCGAAGCGGCGCTTCTTTCGGAGATGACGGCCGCCGCGCAGGCGATGTACGCAGCCGGCGAGGGCCGCCAGGCGGACGTTTTGCAGGCGCAGCTCATGCGGACCGAGGTCGACGAGCGCCTGATCCGCCTCCGCGCAGAGCGGGCGGCGCTCGAGAGGCGGATCGAAGGGCTCGTCGGAAAGCCGCTTCCGATCCCGTTCCTCGCGGAGACGGATCCCGAGACTCCGATCGATGAAAGCGCGCTCCTCGATCGCGCCCTCCTCGCGAACCCGGAGATCGCCGCGCGCGATGCGGAGGTCCGCCGCGCGCACGCGTCTCTCGCTCTCGCGCGCAAGGACTTCTACCCGGACCTCACCCTCGGAGCGATGTGGGGGGAGATGGGGATGGGCGGGATGCCCGGCGAGGGGGACGGCGATCGGCGCTTCGCGTTCGAGGCGATGATCGATCTTCCGATCGCGCGAGGAGACATCCGCGATCGCGAGAAGGGGGCGCGCGCGTTGCTTCGCGCATCGGAGCGGGAACTCGAGAACGTCCGCCTTCGTCTTCGCGCCGCGATCGGCGAGACGGTGACGGAGCTGAAAGCGGCCTCCGCCTCGATCGACATCCATCGGAACGGGATGATCCCGCAGGCGGAGAGCGCGTTCCGTTCGGCGAGGGCGGCCTACGCGGCGGGACGGCTCGATTTCGAGAGCGTTCTTCTCGCGGAGCGGTCTCTCCTCGAAGCCGAAAGCGGGCTTCACGAAATGGTCGCGTGGGTCGGGATGCTCCTCGCGCGTCTCGACCGTCTCGTCGGTTCCAAGGATGAAAATACCCTCTTCCCCGTGTGGGATGCGGCCCGCGGCGCGGCCGATCCGCGAAAGGAATAATCGCCATGAACGCGAACTTCACCTCGAGCCGAACGATCGGGATCGCCGCGGCGGGGATTCTCCTCTTCGTCGTCGGTTTCGGCGCGGGACACTTCCTCTCGCGCGGCGCGGCCGAGGAGACCCACGGCCGCCCCATCGCAGAGGACGCGAAGAAAGAACTTTACACATGCGGCATGCACCCGAACGTGATCCAGGAGGGACCGGGGATCTGCCCGATCTGCAACATGGCTCTCGTGCCGGTGAGAGGGACGGCGCCGGAGGACGGCGCCCAAGGGCGAGCGGCCGAGACGATTGCCATCGACCCCGCGGTCGTTCGGAACATCGGCGTCCGCACCGGGGAGGCGGAGCGCGGGCCTCTCCGGAAGACGATCCGCGCCACCGGTCTCGTCGTCGAGGACGAGACGCGCGTCGGGATCGTGAACCTCAAGGTCGAGGGGTGGATCGAAAGGGTCCACGTCGACGAGACCGGCCGGACCGTGAGGAAAGGCGATCCTCTTCTCGAGATCGACTCCCCGCAACTCGCGACCGCGCAGGAGGAGTACCTCATCGCGCTCGACAACCTCCGCCGCCTTGAGGGGAGCGCCGCGCCCGAGATCGCGCAGGGGGCGCGGGAAACGTTCGAGTCGGCCCGCCGCCGGCTTCTCTATTGGAACGTCCCGGAAGAGGAGGTCGCGCGTCTCGAACGAACGCGCGAGGTCCGGCGAGCGATGACGCTGCGTTCCCCCTTCACCGGCGTCGTCGCGAGTAGGGATGTCTTCCCGGGAATGCGCGTGATGCCGGGGATGGATCTCTATCGCATCGCGGATCTCGACGTCGTATGGGTGCAGGCATCCGTCTTCGACGCGGATCTTCCGTTCGTTTCCATCGGACAGAAAGCGACCCTGACGCTCTCGTTCCTTCCGGGGCGCGTGTTCGAGGGGAAGGTGGCGTTCCTCGCTCCGGTTCTCGATCCGATGACGCGCGATCTCAAGGTCCGTCTCGAGTTCCCGAACGCGAGCGGCGATCTCAAGCCGGGCATGTATGCCGATGTGAGCATCGAGTCGGTTCTCGACGAGGACGCGGTTCTCGTTCCAGCGGAGGCGGTGGTCCGATCGGGAGCTCGCGATGTCGTCTTCCTCGCGCGCGGCGAGGGGCGCTTCGCGCCGGCCGAAGTTCTGCTCGGCGCGAGCGGATCGGGGGGAGTCGTTCAAGTTCTCGACGGCGTTCTCCCCGGCGACCGAGTGGTGACGAGCGCGCAGTTCCTTCTCGACTCGGAATCCTCGTTCCGCGAAGCGGTGAAGAAGATGATGGAAGGAAAGTCGGGCGTTTTTCCCGCGCACGGCCATGCAGGCCGCGCAACCTCCCCCGCAGGAGCCGCATCTTTGGGCGATCTCCCGCGCATCGAGGGAGAGCCGGTCCGAAACGCTCTCTTCGTCGCGCCCGACGGATCGATCACGATCCTCTGCCCGGTGATGAAGAACGAGAAGACGATCGCGCCCGGCGACGTTTACTCGACCTATCAAGGAATGCGCGTCTACTACTGCTGCCCGGGCTGTCAGGCGGACTTCGACGCGGATCCCGAGCGGTATCTCGCCGAGCTCGACGCGGCCCTCGGCGCGCGCGCGCAATAGGGGAGAGCCGATGCTCGAGAAGGCGATCCGCTTCAGCATCGACAACCGGGCGATCGTTCTCCTTCTCGCGGCGATCCTCGTCGCCGGCGGGATCTGGGCGATCTACGAGATCCGCCTCGACGCGATCCCCGATCTCTCCGACGTCCAAGTGATCGTCCAAGTCGATTTCCCCGAGCAATCGCCGGATGTCGTCGAGGACCAGGTCGTTTATCCGCTCACGACCGCGATGCTGAACGTCCCGCACGCGAAGGTCGTCCGGGGTTACTCGTTCATGGGCTTCGGCTTCGTCTATGTTCTCTTCGACGACGGCACCGACCTCTATTGGGCGCGAAGCCGCGTTCTCGAATACCTGAACCAAATTCGCCTTCCGGAAGATGCGACTGCGAAGCTCGGGCCGGACGCGACCGGACTCGGTTGGGTCTACGAGTATGTCCTCATCGACACGACCGGCGCGCACGACCTCTCCGATCTCCGCTCGGTCCAGGACTTCTTCCTCAAGTACGAGCTCGGCTCGCTCCCCGGCGTGTCGGAAGTCGCATCGATCGGCGGCTTTGTGAAGCAGTATCAAGTCGAGGTCGATCCGCGCGCCCTTCAGGCGTATGGGATCTCGATCCAAAAGGTTCGCGAGTCGATCCGCGCCTCGAACGCGGACGCGGGGGGCGGCGTCCTCGAGATGGGCGAGACCGAGTTTATGGTGCGCGGGCGCGGCTACTTTCGCGGGGTCGAGGATATCGAGAAGGTCGTTCTCGATGTCGGCAATGGAGGAACGCCGATTCTTCTCCGTCACGTCGCGCGCGTCTCGATCGGCCCGGAGCTCCGGCGCGGCGCCGCCGAGTGGAACGGAGAGGGAGAGGTCGTCGGCGGGATCGTCGTCATGCGGATCGGCGAGAACGCGCTCGAGGTGATCGACCGCGTGAAGAAGCGAATCGCGGCAATCGAGCCGAGCCTCCCGCCCGGCGTCGAAATCAAGACTGCATATGATCGAAGCGTTCTCATTCGCGAGGCGGTCCGCACGCTTCGCATCAAGCTGACCGAACAGATGGCCGTCATCGCGCTCATGATCGCGCTCTTCCTCCTTCATCTTCGCTCGGCGCTCGTCTCGATCGTCTCGATCCCGGTCGCGGTGCTCGCGTCGATCCTTCTCATGCACCTTCTCGGCATCCACGCGAACATCATGTCGCTCGGGGGGATCGCCATCGCGATCGGCGTTCTCGACGACGCGGCACTCGTCCTCGTCGAGAACGCGCACAAGCACGCGGAGCGGAAGAAGAAGGGGGTCGCCCACGCGGAGGTGATCTTCGAGGCGGCGCGCGAGGTGGGGCCCTCGCTCTTCTACGCGCTCCTCATCGTCACGGTGTCGTTCCTTCCGGTCTTCGGGCTCTCGGAGCAGTCGGGACGGCTCTTCAAGCCGCTCGCCTACACGAAGACATTCGCGATGGCTGTCTGCGCGATCCTAACGGTCACATTGATGCCCGCTCTGATGGCGGTGTTCGTGCGGGGACGTCTTCGGAAGGAAGAGGACCACCCCGTGACGCGCCCGCTCGTCGCCGCGTACCGTCCGATGGTGCGCTGGGTTCTCCGGCATCGCTACGCCACGCTCGCGATCGCGCTCGTAGTCCTTCTCGCGACGATTGTTCCACTCTCAAGAATCGGCAACGAGTTCATGCCGCCCCTCTACGAAGGGGATCTCCTCTACATGCCGACGACGAACCCGGGGCTTCCGATCGCGAAAGCGAACGAGATCCTGCAACAGACCGACAAGATCATCCGGAGCTTCCCCGAGGTGAAGGCGGTCTTCGGAAAGGTCGGCCGCGCGGAAACCGCCACCGATCCGGCGCCCCTCTCGATGATCGAGACCACGATTCTTCTCGAGAAGGACCGCTCGAAGTGGCGCGAGGGCGTCGATTCGGATTCGCTCATCCGCGAGCTCGACGCCGCGATCCAGTTCCCGGGTCTCACGAACTCCTGGACGATGCCGATCAAGACCCGCATCGACATGCTCTCGACGGGGGTGAAGACGCCGGTCGGGATCAAGATCCTTGGGCCAAATCTCGACACGCTCGCGGCGATCGGCGAGAAAGCCGAGGCGATCGTGAAGGGCCTCGATGGAACGGTGTCGGCGTATTCGATGCGCGCGGTGTCGGGACGATTCGTCGATTTCGACATCGACCGCGACGCTTGCGCTCGCTACGGACTGAACGTCATGGATGTCCAAGAGGTCCTCATGGCTGCCGTCGGCGGAATGGAAGTGACCCGGACGGTGGAGGGGTTGGAGCGCTACGGCGTGAACGTGCGCTATCCGCGCGAGCTTCGCCAGGATCTCGATGCGCTCCGGAGCATCCTCGTCCCGACGCCGAGCGGCGCGCAGGTTCCGATCGGGCAGCTCGCCGACATTCGGATCGTCTCGGGCCCGATGGAGATCCTCACGGAAAACGCGAGGCGCGCGGTGACGGTCTTCGTCGACATCCGCGGAATCGACGTCGGCACGTATGTGAAGCGGGCGCAAGAGGCGGTCGGCGCGCAGATCGCGCTCCCGCCCGGATACTCGATCGTCTGGTCCGGTCAGTACGAGTACATGCAGGCGGCCGCGAAGCGTCTTCGCCTTCTCGTTCCGCTCACGCTCCTCATCGTGTTTCTCCTGCTTTTCCTTCACTTCCGAACGATCTCGGAGGCGTTCATTCGTCTTCTTCCGCTCCCGTTCGCCGTGGTCGGCGGGATATGGCTCCTCTGGCTTCTCGGCTACAACGCGTCGGTCGCGGTGTGGGTCGGGTTCATCAGCGTGGCGGGGCTCGCGGCGGAGACGGGGATCGTGATGCAGGTCTACATCGACGAAGCGACGGCGCGCTATCGAAGAGAGGGAAGGCTTCGGACGCGCGAAGATCTCGACGAGGCGATCGCCGAGGGGGCGGTCGATCGTCTCCGTCCGAAGGTGATGACCGTGGCGACCACGATCGTCGGCCTTCTTCCGATCATGATCGGGATGGAGGCGGAGATCGGCTCTTCCGTGATGAAGCGGATCGCCGCGCCGATGGTGGGAGGGCTCATCACGTCGACGGTCGAGACTCTTCTCCTCATCCCCGCGATCTACTCGATTTGGAAGGAACGAACCTTATTGAAGTAAAAAGCGAATCCGAGTCGCGTTCCCGTTTCTCTTGACAGGGGACACCCGCAGGGGATTCAAATGATCTGCGCGCCCCCGGCGTAAGGAGGTTACCGATGGGACGGAAATTCTGGATCGCGGTGATTGTCCTCTTCGTGGCGTTCAGCATCATGGATTGGATCTTTCACAGCCTCGTGATGGGCAAGACCTACGAAGCAACCTCGCACCTCTGGCGTTCGATCGAGGAGATGAACCGACTCCGCCCGGTCATGTGGCTTGTCACCCTCGTCATGTCCTTCTTCTTCGTCCTGATCTTCGGGAAGGGGTACGAAGGAAAAGGCGCAATGGAAGGCGTGCGCTTCGGAATCTACATGGGAATTTTCTTCGGCTTCCCGATGGGGTTCGGATCCTACTCCGCGATGCCGATTACCGGCGGGGTCGCGTTCGGCTGGTTTTTCATCACGCTCATCGAGTTTCTCGTAGCGGGCGTCCTCGTCGCTTCGATCTACAAGCCGGAGAAGGCGGCGCCGGCCGTTTGAGACGAAAAACCGAAAGACGGGGACGCGCACCGATTTCTCGTCTCGACCGTTGCTTGAAGCGGGAACGGATGGGAAGCGCGTACGTGTCCTCTATCTCTGTCTCGGTCCGCTTCGCCGGGAAATCGGGGACGCGATCGAGAAGAACGGCGATCTCACCCCCGCCTATTGGCAGGCCGTGCGCGCGATGGCGATTCGCTACTGGCTGGAGATGGACCGCGCGCGGATCTTCGAGGAGATCCCCTCCGGCGAAGGAGGCTGACCGCGTAGCAGCGTCTCGACCGTCCGACCTCTTCGGGCGCGGGCCGGCCTCGAACTCGCCCGAGAAAGGACTTGAAGAATGAAGCAGTTCGTCCTCACCCCGGCCGCCGGAAAACGATTGATTGCTCAAGGGATCGCCGCGCATCCGGCGATCGGGTCGGCGCTGAAGGAAGGAACGATCGTGATCGTGGCCGGCTCCACGAACGGCTACGTCGCCGAGGAGGTGCTCGCGCGGATCGGCCGCGCGAAGGACTTCTCGAAGGAGCGCTTCTTTCGGGGCGTCACGCTCCCGCCGGCGCGCGCGGCGAAAGAGGGATCGCCGCCGCCGGCCGCGGGAGGCGCGGGGTTTCCCGGCGACGTGGTGATCGCGAAGGGCGCATGGCTCGAAGGGAAGACAATCTTCGACGTCGTCGACGATCTCCGCGAGGGGGATGTCGTCCTCAAGGGGGCGAACGCGCTCGATCTCGCGATGCGGCGCGCGGCGATCTTCGTCCTCCATCCGAAAGCGGGGACGATCGGCGCGGCGGTGCAGGCGGCGGTCGGGCGGCGCGTCCGGCTCATCCTTCCGGTCGGCGTCGAGAAGCGCGTCGACGGCGATCTCGACGACCTCGCGGCGCGAGTGAACGCGCCCAGCTCGCGGGGGCCCTGCCTCTTCCCAGTGCCGGGCGAGGTCTTCACCGAACTCGATGCGATCGCGCTCCTGACGGGGGCGTCGGCCGCGATCACCGGCGCCGGCGGGATCGGCGGCGCGGAAGGGTGCGTTTGGCTCGGCGTCGAAGGGACGCCGGTAGAAGTGGATGCGGCGGAGCAGCTCATCAGTTCGGTCGCGGGCGAGCCTCCCTTCCCGATTGAGTGAAGAAGGGGGGCCAGGGCGCGCCGCAACGGCTCCGATCCGGCCGGATTCCCGTTTTCACGAGGAGAGAGCATGATCCGGGAGATCCTCGCAGATAATCTGAACACTGAACAGTTCATCAATGAATCGATCGAGGAGATTCGCCGCGCGGTCGGGAACGGCGAGGCGATCAACGCCCTCTCCGGCGGCGTCGACTCCTCCGCCGTCACGATGCTCGGCGCCCGAGCGCTCGGGGAGCGGCTCCGGACGGTGTTCGTCGAGAACGGCCTTATGCGCGAGGGGGAGCCGGAGCGGGTCCGCGCCCTCTTCGGGAGTCTCGGCGTCGAGGTCGAGATCGTCGACGCGCGCGCCGAGTTCTTCTCCGCGCTCGCCGGGATCGCCGACCCGGAGGAGAAGCGGGAGGCGATCACTCGAACCTTCTATCGCGACGTCTTCGGCCGCGTCGTCCGCGAGAGCGGCGCGAGGTTCCTGCTCCAGGGGACGATCCTCACCGATGTCGAAGAGACGGTGGCGGGAATCAAGCGCCAGCACAACGTGTTCGAGCAGCTCGGGATCGACCCGGAGAAAGCGTTCGGCTACCGGATCCTCGAGCCGCTCATCCGCCTCCGCAAGGACGGCGTCCGAAAGGTCGGCCGCGCCCTCGGTCTGCCGGAGGAGATCTTCCGGCGGATCCCGTTCCCCGGCCCTGCGCTCGCGGCGCGCGTGGTCGGCGCGGTGACCCCCGAGCGGATCGAGACGGTGCGGAAGGCGACCGCGGTCGTCGAGCGTTACCTCTCCGGGACGGGCGCGTTCCAGTATCTCGCGATCCTCCACGAGGACCGCGTGACCGGGATACGCGACGGGAAGCGCGACTACGGCATGCAGATCGAGGTGCGTTGCTGGGAGAGCGTCGACGCGCGCGTCGCGAAGCCGACTCGCCTCCCCTTCGATGCGCTCGAGAAGCTAGCCGCCGACATCATCCGCGAGGCGCCGGGCGTCGTGAGCGTGACGTATCACATCGCTCCGAAGCCCCCCTCGACGATCGAGGCGGTGTAGCGGGGCGGGAGAACGAACCATGCAACCCGATCTCCTCGCGTTCACCGCGACGAAGCCCCTCTTCGAGCGACTCTGCTCGCTCGACGAGAGGAGCTTCCTCTCGTAGCCGTTCTGGAAGAGGCTGAGGGACGCGAGGAAGGGGGAGTAGGGCTCGGGCGGTACGCATCGCATTCTTCGCGCGGGCCGATCCCCTTTCGTCTTGCGATCCCGCTCGCGTCGGTCTACTCTCGTGCGCGATTCTACCGCCGGTCCGCGCCCTCCACGACGGACGGAAGCCCGGCGGGCGGTCCTGAACGTGCGCTCCCGGTGAACGAGATGGTCCTTCTCTGGGTCGGGTTTATCGGTCTGATCCTCGCGCTTCTCGCGCTCGATCTCGGCGTGTTCCATCGCCGCGCGCACGCGGTATCTCTCCGAGAGGCGTTCTTCTGGTCCGCGGTTTGGATCGCGTGCGGCCTTCTCTTCTCCAAGTTCGTCTACTTCGGCTACCAGCATCATTGGTTCGGGCTCGGCACGATGCCGGATCCGGTCGATCGCGCGATGAACAACGGAACGACCGCCGCCCTCAAGTACCTCACCGGCTTCGTCGTGGAGAAGTCGCTCTCCGCCGACAACATCTTCGTCATCGCGATGATCTTCAACTTCTTCGGAGTGCCTCCGATCTACCGGCACCGCGTTCTCTTCTGGGGCATCGTGGGGGCGCTCGTCTTGCGCGGCGTGATGATCGCGATCGGGGCGACGCTCGTCGCGCGTTTCACCTGGATCCTCTTGATCTTCGGGGTCTTTCTCATCGTCACGGGGATCAAGATGCTCTTCCTGAATTCGGAGGACGTCGATCCGAACAAGAACGCTGCGGTCCGGCTCGCGCGGCGGCTCTTTCCGGTCACGTCGCGCTTCCACGGCCAGCGTTTTCTCGTGAGGGCGGGCACGAGGGCGTCGCACGAGGGGGCCCTTCCCGGCGAGGAGGATGTGCGCGACGAGGTGGTCGAGCGCGCGAGACCGGGGACGCTCATGCTCACTCCGCTCGCGATCGCGCTCCTGACCGTGGAGACGAGCGACGTGATCTTCGCCGTCGACTCGATCCCCGCGATCTTCGCGATCACCGGGGATCCGTTTCTCGTCTTCACCAGCAATGTGTTCGCGATTCTCGGTCTCCGCGCGCTCTTCTTCGTCCTTTCGGGAATGATCGAGAAGTTCCGCTACTTGAAGGTCTCCCTCTCGCTGGTGCTCGTTCTCATCGGGGTGAAGATGCTCGTCGCGAAGAAGCTCCATCATCTTCTCGGCGAGCACTTCCACGCCATCGTGCTCGCGGTGGTGCTCTCGATCCTGGCGGCTGGGGTTCTCTTCTCGCTGGCGGACGGGAAGAAGCGAACACGCGCCTGATCCCATCGGTTCATACTCGAGATTGGAGTCGACGAAGACAGCGGACGGGGAATCCGGGATTCAGGCGCGGAATGCGGCCTGATCTAGGCGAGCAGAGCGGTTCCGGCGCGATAGACGACGAGCGCCCCGATGTAGGCGATCGCCGTCATGTAGCCGAACGAGAGAGCGGTCCATCTCCAGGAATTCGTCTCTCGTTTGATCACGGCGAGGGTCGCCCCGCACTGGCAACAGAGGGCGAAGAAGACCATCACCGAGACGGCGACCGGGATCGTGAAGACCGGCGAGCCGTCCGGCCAGCGGGCGGCGGAGAGCTTGCCGATGAGCGCCTCTTTCTCGCGCCGGTCCTCCGCGTCCTTGCCGAGGTCGTAGATGATGCTCAGCGTGGAGACGATCACCTCGCGCGCGGGGAACGAAGCGATCGTCGCCATCCCGATCTTCCAGTCCCATCCGAGAGGCTTCACGGCCGGCTCGAGAAGGCGCCCCGCTCGTCCGAGAACGCTGTTCCGCATGTAGGCGCCGGCCTCCTCCCGGTCGATCTCGCGAAGGCGCGTCTCGCGCGCCTCGCCGTCGAGCGAGAGACGCGCTTCGGCGCGAAGCGCTTCGTGCGCGCGCCCGATCTCCGGCGGCCGAGGGAAGTATCCGAGCGCCCAAACGATGATGGACATCGCGAAGATGATCGTCCCCGCCTGGCGCACGAACGTGCGGCTTCGATCGATGATGCGGATCCCCACCGATCGGGGGCTCGGGATCTTGTAGGGCGGGAGCTCCATCAAGTACGTCGATCCGGGGCCCCTGAGCAGCGTTCGGCGGAGAACCAGCGCGGCGGGAATCGCCGCGAAGATCCCGACGAAGTACATCGCCCCGAAAACGAGCCCTTGCAGCGGAAGAACCCCACCGATCATCCTCGCGGGGATGAACGCGGCGATCATCAGGGAGTAGACCGGAATGCGCGCCGAGCAGCTCATGAACGGCGCGATGAGGATCGTCGCGATTCGATCGCGCGCGTTCCCGATCGTTCGCGTGGCGAGAATGCCCGGAACCGCGCAGGCGAACGAGCTCAGCATCGGGATGAAGCTCATGCCGGAGAGACCGACCGCGCGAAAGATCCGGTCCATTAGGAAAGCCGCGCGCGCCATGTAGCCGCAATCGTCGAGCAGCGCGATGAAGAAGAAGAGGAAGACGATCTGCGGGAGAAACACCATCACGCCTCCGACCCCCGCGAGCGCGCCGTCCGCGATCAGGCTTTCGAGGGCGCCTCCTTGAAGGGGCGTGCCCGCGAAGAGACGGCGCGCGAGCTCGCCGAGGAATCCGAACGCGCCCGTGATGAGGTCCATGAACGGAACGGCCCACATGAAGATCGAGATGAACCCCCCCGACATCACGAGCATGAAGATCGGGAGCCCGAGGACTCGGTGAACGAGGACGTTGTCGATGCGTTCGCTGAGGCTCTTTCTTCTCTCTTCGCGCCGCACGGTCGTCTCGAGCGCGCCGGCGATCCAGCGGTGGCGCGCCTCCGCCTCCTCGGCCGCGGGCGAGCGTCCCGAGACGCGGATGCGCGCGCGCGCCTCGGCGAGAGCGTCCCTGAGATCGCCGTCCATGCGCGAGGCGAGGAACTGTTCCACCGGCCCCCCCTCGTCGATCAGCGCGCGCATCAGGATGTACGCGTTCGCGCCGAACCGGCTCGCGAGAGCGTCTCTCTCGCGCACGATCGCCTCCGGAAGCGTCCACGACGGACGGGGCGGCGGCGAACCGACCGAGTCGTGAATCGCCGCGCGAAGCTCCGCGATGCCAAGACGCCGGTGAGCGACCGTCGGGATGACCGGAACGCCGAGGATTCGGGAGAGCGCTCTCGTGTTCACGCTGATCCCGCGCCTCTCGGCCGCGTCGATCATGTTGAGGACGAGGATCGCGGGGAGGCCGATCTCGATCACCTGCGTCGTAAGATAGAGATTGCGCTGAAGGTTCGCGGCATCCGCGACGACAAGGACGAGGTCGGGCCTCGGCTCCCCGTCGTGCTCGCCGAGAAGGACGCGCGCGGCGAGCAGCTCGTCGGGGCTGTGCGCCGCGAGACTGTACATGCCCGGAAGATCGACGAGCTCGATTCCGGGAGCGAGGAGACCGATCTTCTTCTCGACCGTGACGCCCGGGTAGTTGCCGACCTTCTGCGCGAGACCCGTGAGGGCGTTGAAGACGCTCGTCTTCCCCGTGTTGGGGTTTCCGATGATCGCCACGCGGCGGGCCGCACGCGCCGGCTTCAAATCGAGACCTCCACGACTCCCGCTTCCGCTTTGCGGATGGAGAGCCGATAGCCGTGGAGTTCGACCTCCATCGGATCGCCGAGAGGAGCGAGACGGACCACGCGGATCCTTGCTCCCGCGATGACGCCCATCTCCATCAGCCGCTGGACGAGCGGCCCGTTCCCCACCGTGCCGACGATGGTTCCGATCTGCCCCGGCCGGCATTCATTGAGACGCAAAGGAAACTCCTCACGAACCCGCGCGGTTCGGCGGGGGCTCGACTTCGGGGAGCGCGCGGTCGCTCCTCGGTCCGCGCGCGAGGTTCTCTCCGGCGCGCGGCCCGCGGATCACCCGCAAGGCTCGGCTCGCGGCTTCTCGAGCGACGGGGCAGCGAGCGCCGCAGCCGCACTTGCTCTTCCCGCTCCAGGAGCGGCGCACCGCGCGCGCGACGAAGAACGCCGCTCCGCACACGATCGCCCCCACGAGGATCCGCTCGACCATCATCTCAATCCGACAGAAACTCGACCGGTGTTTCTTCGGCCGGGGCCCGGGCCGAGGGGGTGCCGGAAGAGACACCCCGAGCGGACCGGGCCCACGACACGGTGCCGGATCGGCAAGGCCCGGCCCGCTCGGGAACTCGCCGGTTCACCCCCTCGCCCCGCGCCCCGGCGGTCGCGCAAGAAATACTGTTCTATTGGCTCGACCATCATCCCGCGCCTTCCGCCCTCATCTCGCCGTCAACCGTTGCTCTCATCGTTCCGCTCGGGCATTTCCGCGGCCTGCATGGCGAGGCAATCGTACGGGCAGAGCGCGCACTCGCCCGGGTCTTGCCCGCAGTGATCGCCGAAATGCGCGAGCGCCTCGCGGAACTTCTTCGCCTCGGGGCGGTCCGATTCCATGAACCGGAGAAGACGCGTGATCCGCTGCACGGTCTTCCCGCTGATGAGGTGCTCGATCTTGCACGCGTCGATCGACGCGAGCTTCTCGTCCACGCCGAGGATGTCCGCGAATAGTTTCTGCATGACGGAGTTTCTGGCGCGAACGCCGCGCACGATGCGAAGACCTTCCTGCGTCAGATGGAGAAAACCGCGCGGGTCGGTCGCGACGAGCCCGCGCTGCCGGAGGCTCTTGATCGTGATCGACGCGCTCCCTCTCGTGATGGCGAGCCTCTCCGCCACGTCCGTGACGCGCGCGTAGCCGAACTCCTCGACGAGCCCCTCGATCGCCACGAGGTGGTGCGCCGCGGAGTGCGTCACCGGGTTCAGACCGAATTCCTTCCAGGCTTCCATGGCGATCCTCCCCCGAGAGCCGTGCGTTCTGCTTAGTTATTATTACAGGCGAAAGGCAGCTCAATCAAGGGAGAAAGCGGGAGCGCGCGGACAGCGGAGGCGTCGCCAGAACTCGAAGTGATTAAATCACTTAGGGGATCACGGCCCGAGGGCGCGCCGATCGCGGCGAGTTCGGGTCGGGGACGTTGTTCCGTTCGTTTCGCGAGAGGTTGATGGGGGGACATGCGTCCCCCCTGGTTACCATCCTGCGGAGGAGCTATCCTGATCGGCGAAGCGAAGAGGTTTTCGGGGAGAGCGATCCCCGGCCTTGCGCTCGCCTCGACTACCCACGCTTTCGGCATGTTCTTGTCTTCGGGCCCGCCCGGTCGGATGCGGACTGCCCGGCACGCGGGCCGGTCGCTCCGCGCAGAGGTTCCGCATGTCGGAACGGGCCTTGCCGTCCTTCCCTTCCTCGTCCCCGGAATCCCGAGAAAGGAGCCGGACCGTGCAGAATCGTGGTTCACGAGCCGCGCGGGCGAGGGAGTCCCTCTCCCTTGCTCGCCTCATCGTCTCTCTTCTCATCGTGCTGGCGGCATCTCCGGCCGCCGCGTTTCTTCCTCCCCGCAGCGCCCCGGAGGGTGAGCGCGCCTTCGTGCTCCTTTCGACGGCCACGGTCGAGGAATGCGAGAGCGTATGGCGGGCCGTGGAGGCGGAGGGGGGAAGGGTCGCATCGGTTCTCCTCCCCTCGTCGATGACGGCTTTTCTCTCCCGCGAGGCGGCGGCGCGCATCGCGACGAGGCAAGATGTGATCGGCGTCTCCTTCGGTCCGGTCGACCGTGCGCGCTACGGCGAGTTGACTCGGGAGCAGAGCGTTGCGATCCGCGTGTGGAACGACATCTACATGGGGCTGGCGAACCACCCCGTCGCTCACGAGCCGGAAGGGGGTGCGCGAAGGGACTACGCGTGTGGCATTCCCGTCCCGGAGGAATACCGGAGGAGCGCCGACGGAATCGGAAAGAAGGGGTACGGCGCGAACGACGAGGACATGAGCGAGTACATGATTCTCGACGGCCTCGGCAGCCAGCACGGCGCGTATCACGTTTACATCGTCTTTCCGGAATCGAACGGAGTCCTCGACCCAAACACGGAGAACTGGACCTTGAGCATGAAGGAATTCCGGGTCGCAGAATGCACAGAGGGCATCGAATGGTGGTTCGCCCGCTACGCTCCGGCCCGCATGATCCTCATCACATCCGTCGAGTGGACCGTCCCGACGCCGTGGGAGCCGATCACGCGTCCTCACAACTTCGACGTCACTTGGGTCGACGACGTCATGGACAGCCTCGGCTACGCGGGGGAGAACCACTTCGACAAGGTGAGGAACTTCAACAACAATCGTAGTCCCACGAGCGCCGACGCCTGGCTCAACACGGTCTTCTTCGTGAACTCGAACGTCGACGCCGACGGGTGCTTTTCCGATGGGTGGTTCGACTATTCGTATCTCGGCGGACCGTACCTCGTCATGACGTCGGACAACGGCGGCTGGACCTATGGGAACACGGACTACCTCACCGCGCACGAGACCGGGCACACGTTCTACGCGCTCGACGAGTACGCGTCTTCCGGCTGCACCGATACGGAGACGACAGGGTATCTCAATGTGGCGAACGGCAACTGCGAAAACGGCGGCGGAACTTCCGAACTCTGCATCATGCGGAACAACAATAGGGTCGAATTCACGGAGGGACACGTCTGTCCCTTCACGCGCGGGCAGATCGGCTGGCGGGACACGGACGGCGACTCGATCCCGGACATCGTCGACCACCCGCCGCTTCTCACATTGGACGAGCCGGAGGACACGATGACGTGCGACCCGACCCCGATCTTCACGGGGAGCGTGATCCCCGAGGTCGAGCCGAACGTGAATCCGGGCTGGTGGTGCCCTGGGCACGACATCTCGGTGAACAGCGTCTCTTCCGTGGAGTACCGGGTGGACGGGGGGGCTTGGCAGAACGCCTCGCCTTCGGACGGGAACTGGGATGAAGCCGACGAGGGGTTCGGCTTCGCGCTGGCGCTCGCCCCCGCGGGTCGATACGGGATCGAGGTTCGTGCCCGGAACTCCCGGGGGCTCTACAGCGCGATTGCGACGGACACGATCAGCATCCTGCCGTACTGGGACTGGAACGACGATTTTGAGGATGCCGACATCTCCGATTGGACGAGAACGCAGTCCGGCAGCGCGAGCATCGGTCTCGACGGAACCCAGGCGCACGGCGGTTCCTGGAGCCTTCGCATCATAGGATCCCAGACTGCGGGACACGGCGCGACCGCGACCTCGCGCCCCCTCTTCGCGGAGCCGATGCCCTTCCTGGATCTCGAGCAAACGTATGCGATCCAGTTCTGGTTCCGGTACGGTTCCTTCAACGAAGCCTGGCTCCTGCGGTGCGGGCACGTCGGGCTCTTCGTCTTCAATCCTGGCGAACCCATGCAGTTCGCGTATGACTGGGACGATCTCCGCTTCTTCGGTGTGCCTTTCGTGAACTATCTCTTCCCGGGCACGTGGGGGTTGGTAACTGTCGAAGTCGATCCCGCTTCGCACGCGTACACAGTCATTGTCTCTGGGAACTACGTTGGGACCGCCGTCTATGACGCAGGGCTGGTGCCTGTGTCTGCGCTCAGCTTCGAGGACCCGCTGACCGCCGGGGACTACATGAACGCGCACTATGACGAGTTTCTCGTCCTGGGATGCCCCGTGGTCTCGACGGACGTGATGGCGTCGGAACACGAGGCGGACGTTCCGCGCAGCACAGCATGGAGTCTCACCGCGTCGCCCAATCCTTTCAATCCGCGGGGCGAGATCTCGTATCGCGTTCCACCCGGTGAAGGAGCGCGGATCCTCATCCACGACGTCTCCGGTGCGCTCGTGCGAACGCTGGTGGGAAAGGGGGGACTGGTCCAAGGGAGCGTTGTCTGGGACGGACGCGACGATGCGGGACGCGCGCTCCCGTCCGGCGTCTACTTCGTGCGCCTCCGCGCGGGCGAGCGGGAGATCACGCGAAAGGTCGTGCTCTTGATGTGAGGCCACCCGAGCCCGGTCCATCCGGCGATTCCCGGGCGGATGCGTCGCGGATCCCGGGGTCGGATCGTCCTCGCGTTTCCCCGTCCCCGTTTCCCCCCGGGGGTGGTAGGATCAGGCGGGCGGGGGAGAGCCCGCCGGGAGGAGACGCGATGAACGCCCCGCGCATGCCGAGCCTCGCGAGCGCGCTTCCTGTCGCGCTCGCCGTTCTCTTTCTCGTCCGCCTTCTCGGCTGTCTCGACGCGGATCCGCTCGGTCCCGGCGCGGGAGGCGCGAGCCTCGCGGTCCACATCACGGCGGTCCGGGACGGGTCCCTCGGAAAGACCGACGTCCCGGACACGCTTCGCGTCGTTCTCCACGACGTCACCGGGTTCCCCCACACCGACGCGCCGGAGAGCTTCCCCGTCGCCGCCGAGGCGACCGCCTACACGGAGCGCGAGGACGCGACCGGCCGCCATCTGCTTTCGCGCCTCGAGGTCGAGCTTCTCGAGGAGAGGGTGTTCCGCGTGGTGGTCCGCTTCTCGTTCGGTGAAAACTCGACACGTGAAGCGATCGCGGGACAAAGGACGATCGCGCTCCGTCCGGGCGACCGGAAGAGCATTCAGATGGTGATGGCGGACGCGAAGCGTCCGGCGAGCGGCGAGTACGGCCTCTCGATCGCCCGAAGCACCGCCTCTCCCGGGGCGCGGCACGGCATCCCGATCGTTCTTCGGAACGGAAGTCCGATCGGCGGGCTTCAGTTCCAAGTTCGATTCGACAAGAGCGCGCTCGACACCGTGTTCGGGATCGAGGTCGATCCGTCGAGCCGTCTTTACGCGGGCGCAACGGGGGATACGCTCATCGGCACGCGCTACGCGCAGCCGACCGACTCGACGCTTCGGGTTCTCACCGTCGATCTCGGCCCGCTCGATGGGGACTCGCTCGGCGGCTCGATTCGTCCGATCCCCGCGGGGAACGATCTTCTCTTCTTCCTTCTCGTCGGCGTGAGCCGCGGGCATCCGGTCCTTCCGGACACCGTGCGTCTCACGCTCGATGAGGTCTTCTTCTCGACGCCGTCCGGGAGCGCCGACATCACGGTGACCGACACGACGAACGGTCTCGTCGTGGTGACCGACTGAGGTCGTGTCAAGACTTCTGCGCATATTCTCTGCGAGGGGTTCTCTCCCATTTGTTGCTTAGGTCGACCGTGACGGCATCGGCGATTCTCTCCAGGCTAGAATCTACAAACGGGCCGATCGGGCATGTCCTCATGCGGATTTCGACGCAGGAACGTTGGATGAGGTTGGCAGTTGGGAGACCTCTCCAGAAGGCCCGCGTCCGCTTCTCGATCTCTTCCCGAGGAAGGGCGCACGGAGGGTCGCGCGACCGAAAAGAGATGCCGCTTGACGGGGCGGGTTCCATGAAGGCTAGAATGGCAGTCGAAAGAAGGACGGCCGAATCTGGAGACGTGTGTTTCGAACGTCCCAAACGGTGCACGGGGTCGGTCACACCCACCCGCACGTTGCTCGCAAGGCCAGCCGCTGCTGTTGCGGCGAGACGTTCGGAGTCAAGAGCCCCACATGCGAATCCTGATGATCACACACTTCCTTCCTTTCCCTCCGCAAGGCGGCAGCCTTCAGAGAAGCTACAATATCCTCAAACAGATGGCGAAACGCCACCAGGTTCATCTTGTTTCCCTTTCCCAGAAGGCGCTTCATCCGGACAAGAACTCGCTCGCTCGAAGTATCGAAGCCTTGAAGGAGCACTGTCCGCACGTCAAGGCAGTCAATATCCCCAGCGACTCAAGTCGACTTCAATGGTACTTGCTGTTGCTGCTCAATCTTCTCTCGCCGACACCCTATTCGGTATGGCGATTCCGCTCGAAACAGATGGCTTCAGAGATAAAGCGGTTCCTCAACGGTTATGCTTATGATGTGTTGTACTTCGATACCATTGACTTGGCGCAGTACTTGCCGGCGGGGTTGGATACGCCAACCGTCATGAATCATCACAACGTCGAGTCCGGTCTTGCTCTAAGACGCAGTGCAAGTGAACGCAATCCGCTATTAAGGCTCTATCTTAGGATTCAAGGGCTCAAGATCAGACGATACGAGACGGTTCATGCGCCCCGATTCGATCTCAACCTCGCCGTTTCGGAAGTCGACAGGGCTTTGTTCGAAAGCTTCATTCCGGGCGCTCGTTTCACTGTCATCCCCAGTGGAACGGACACAGACTACTTCCGAGCCTGCGATCCCGGCGATTCCAAGGAGCTGGTCTTCGTAGGAGGGATGACGTGGTATCCTAATGCTGCAGGGATGTCCTATTACTGCAGAAAGATCTTTCCTCTGATCAAGGCAGAGGTTCCCAATGTAGTCATGAACATAATCGGGCGGTCTCCTCCTCGGGCGGTTCAGGAGTGTTCACTGCAGGACTCGGCGATCAGGCTGCACGGCTTTCTTCCCGACATCCGAGAAGTCGTAGGGCGGTCTTCCGTGTACGTTGTTCCCCTTACCGTGGGAGGAGGCACCCGTCTGAAGATCCTTGACGCGTTTTCTTGCGGGAAGGCGGTTGTGTCTACATCTCTGGGTTGTGAGGGAATAGAGGTGACGCCTGGAGAAAACATCCTGATCGGGGATACGCCCGAGTCGTTTGCGGATCAAGTGGTGCGTTTGCTCCGCGACAAGAAGATGAGAGAGAGGATTTCTACTAACGCGAGGAGACTCGTTGAGGACAAATACGGCTGGCCCATAATCGGAGAGAGGCTCGACATGGAGCTAGAGACTCTCAGAAACGCCGGCAGCGGGCGATAGAATCCGGGGACGCCGTCCCATCTTCCATCAGACAGACAGAACGCCGCCGTGAGTGCCTACGGGCTTGGACGCGGCGTCCAGGAACACGGAAGACCCTCCCGAGCGGAGTTCGAGAGACCCCTGGTCGCTCGGCGGCTCGCTCCGTCCGATCCCCGCGGGGAACGATCTTCTCTTCTTTCTTCTCGTCGGCGTGAGCCGCGGGCATCCGGTTCTTCCGAACACGGCGCGCCTCACGCTCGAGGAGGTCTTCTTCTCGACGCCGTCCGGGAGCGCCGACATCACGGTGACCGACATGACGAACGGCCTCCTCGTGGTGACCGACTGACCTTCGATTGACCCGCGGGTTCGATTCTGATAACCTGTTATCGGACAACGTGAACTCGATCTCCGGTCCGTCGAGTCCCGAGCCCCCGCGGAAGAGCCTGGTCCATGCTCGCACGAGGAAAGAGAGAATGCGACAGAGGGCATGCCCTTCGGGGTGCCGCTCTTGGCGTTCTCGCGGCGATTCTGGCGGCCGGATCCGCCGGTGCCGTTCTTCCGCCGCCAACCGGGCTCGATGCGTCGGTCGATTCCTGCTGGGGGGTGCGCCTCTCGTGGGACGATCTTCCGGGGGCCGACTCGTTCGAGGTGCGCCGGGGAGAAACGGTCTTTCACACGATCGACCTCTTCTTCCGCGACACCGGCGCGCCCGAGGGCTTCTCGGACTACTGGGTCGCCGGCATCGACTCGGACGGGGCCGGCGAGCGCGCGTCCGCGACCGGCCGGCGTCTCGCGGTGCCGAACACCCCCGCGAGCTTCCTCGCGAGCGACACCTCCTGCACGCTCGTTCGTCTCTCGTGGGACGCGGCCGCCGACGCGGACAGCTACCGAGTCTCGCGCGGCGGCCTCCTCCTCGCGACGCTCCCCTCGACGATCCTCTTCTATGAAGACACCGCTCCCCCGGGGCGGTACGGATACGCCCTCTCGGCGGGGAACGCGTGCGGGTGGTCGGGCGCGGCGGTCGACAGCGGAACGGTTCTCTCTCCGCCCGCGCCGCCGGCCGGTCTCTCCGCATCCGACACGATCTGCGGCCTCGTCCGGCTCTCGTGGACCGCGGCGGCGCACGCCGATTCGTTTGATGTCTATAGAAACTCGGCGCGGATCGCCTCGGTCGCCGGAACGGAATTCGAGGACGTTCCGTCCCCGGGGACCTACGCCTACGAGGTCGCGGCGAGAAACTCCTGCGGGGAGAGTTCCCGCGCCGCAGACTCCGGAACGCGCCCGCCCGACGCGCCTCTCGCGCCGTCGAACCCGGCCGCGTCCGACACGAGCTGCCACTTCATCCTCTTGACCTGGGAAGACGTCGCGGACGAAGAAGGATATCGGATCCGCCGAGACGGCGCGCCGATCGCGACGCTCCCTCCCGGAACGACGTTCTATCAGGACGCTGCGGTGGCGAGCGGCACGGCGCACGCGTATCGGATCGAGGCGTTCAACGGGTGCGGCGGATCGTTTAGCTCTGAAGTGATCGGCGAGCGGATCTTCGGCTACCCGGATCCGCCGAACGATGTCCAGGCGAGCGACGCGCTCTGCGACAGCGTGTTCGTCTCGTGGACCTACCCCGGCGCTCCGGGCCAGCTCGACAGCTTCCAAGTCCTCTTCCGCGCGCCGGGAGGTCCGGGCTGGACGCGCGCGGGCGCGGTCCTTCCCAACGCCGGCCCGCACTTCGGGTTCGGCCACGCGCAATCGTCCGGATCCTGGGAGTACCGCGTGGCCGCCTTCAACTCGTGCGGGTCGTCACCGGCGAGCGAGGGGAGCACCGACGATGCGGAAGCGCTCACGAGTCCTTCCGTCCCGGCGTTCTTTGCCGCGAGCGATTCCCTCTGCTCGAGGGTCGAGCTCGAATGGTCCGCTTCGGCCGATGCGGACACGTATGTCGTCTTCCGGGACGGCGCGTTGCTCGCGAGGGTCCTGGCGCCGGCGCTCTCGTACGTCGATGAGCCGATCACCGGGACGCACGCGTACGCTCTTCGAGCCGCGAACCGCTGCGGCCGCTCGGCGGAGAGGACCGACGCGGCGTACGCGAGGCCGCGCCCGTCGCCTCCGGCGAACGTCTCCGCTTCGACCGACTCGTGCGGCCTGATCCGGATCGAATGGCAGGGAGCGCCCTCCGACACCGGCTACTACCTCTATCGCGACGGCGCCTTCCTCGCGAAGACTCCGGCCGGGGTCTTCTTCTTCCGCGACACGGGCGCCCCTCCGGGCCCGCACGCGTACCGGGTCGGCGCGCTCGACATCTGCGGGCGTTCCGATTCGATCGCTGCGAACGGGATCCGTCCGCCCGACGCCCCCGCCGCCCCATCCGCCTTCTCCGCCACCGACAACGTGTGCGGCGCCGTCTTTCTCTCCTGGAGCGCGGTGCTTGATGCCGATTCATTTTATGTCTATCGAGATTCGATCCGCATCGCGAAGACCGCGGGAACGGCGTTTCAGGATATCCCGCCCGTCGGAACGTACCGCTACGAGGTCTCGGCGAGGAACAGGTGCGGTGAAGGCCCTCGCGCGGCGGACACCGGTGTTCGTCCGCCCGACGCGCCCGCGGCGCCGTTGAACCTCGCCGCCTCGGATGCGGTGTGCGGCGCGATCGAGATCACGTGGAGCGCCGCGGCGAACGCGGAAGGCTACCGCGTGCTCCGCGACGGGATCCATCTCGCCGACGCGGGGGCGACGTTCTACTCCGACTTCTCCGCGGCGCCCGGGTCGTCGTACGTCTACACGGCGAACGCGTGGAACGGTTGCGGGGAGTCGGGGGAGAGCGCGCCGGACATCGGACGGAGGCCGTGGGACGCGCCCGAGGCCCCAGGCGGGGTGAGCGCGTCCTTCGGCCGCTGCGACGGCGTCGAGATCGATTGGCTGGACGTGATCGGCGAGGACGGCTTCGTCGTCGAGCGGAACGGGACGATCCTCGACACGCTCGAGTCCGGAGAGACCTCGTATCTGGACGCCGCCGCGCCGGGCGGGATCTCCCTCAGCTACCGGGTCGGCGCGTTCAACGCGTGCGGACCGGTTCCGAGCTTTTCGGCTCCCGCGTCCGGTTTCCGCCTTCCGCCTCCCGCGGTCCCCGCGTCTCTCGACGCGGATTCCATCTGCGGCGGGGTGCGGCTCCGCTGGACAGACGTCTCGTGGGAAGACGGATACGCGATCGCGAGGGACGGCGCCGTCATCGACACGGCGGAGGCGGACGCGTCAGAGTACATCGACGCCGGCGCAACGCCCGGGACGGCGCACGAGTACGCGGTCGGATCGTTTAACGCATGCTTGGCCGCCCCCTCGTTCACGAGCCCGGTGGTCGGGGTCCGCCCGTACGACGCCCCGGCCGCGCCACTCTCCGTCTCCGCCACCGACGATCTCTGCGGCGAGATTCGGATCAGCTGGATCGTGTCCGCCCACGCGGACAGCCACCGCGTCTTCCGGAACGGGGCCTGGATCGCGACGGTCAAGGGGAACGCGATCATCGACACGCAGGCGCCGCCCGGGACATACGCGTACACCGTGCGCGCGAAGAACTTCTGCGGCGAGTCCGTGTCGAGCGCGCCGGAAGCGGGAACGCGCCTCCCGGACGCGCCCGCGGCGCCGACGAACCCGGCGGCCTCCGACACGAGCTGCCACTTCGTTCTCGTGACGTGGGGGGATGTCGCGAACGAACAGGGCTATCGAGTCTTTCGCGACGGCCAACCGATCGCCGATCTCGCCGCGAACACGACTCTCTTCCGCGACGCATTCGTCGGGAGCGGGTCGCCGCACTCGTACCAGGTGCAGTCGTACAACTCGTGCGGCAGCGCGTTCAGCGTCGCCGTTCTCGGCGAGCGGATCCTCGGCTACCCGGATCCGCCCGTGCAGGTCACCGCGTCCGATTCCTATTGTGATCGCGTGACGGTCACCTGGGTGTTCACAGGAGGGGCCGTCGACAGCTTTGCGGTTTCCTATCGGGACACGGCCGCGCTCGGGTGGACCCTGGCCGGGTCGGCCTCCTCGTCGGCGCGCATGTTCACGCACGTTCCGGCGGCCGGGACCTACGAATACCTCGTGCAGGCGCACAACTCCTGCGGCGCCTCGCCGGAGGCCGCTTGGAGCAAGGACGTCGGCACTCGCAAGCGCGCTCCGTCGGCGCCGGCGTTTCTGGCGTCGAGCGATCGCGAGGTGTGCGGCAATCGCGAGTTCCGTCTTCGCTGGAATCGCGTCGCGGGCGCCGCCCGCTACGTCGTCCTCGACGGATCGGTCGAGCACGACGTCGGGACCGACACGACCTACGCCTCGACGAAGACCGCCGCCGGGTCGTACTCCTTCCGCGTGCGCGCCGAGAACTCGTGCGGCCAGAGCCCGACCAGTTCTCCGTGGACGGTCGAGGTGCAGGCGAGCGCCTCCGCTCCGACCGGAGTCGTATCCAGCAACAACTTGTGCGGAGCGATCCGGATCTCGTGGACCCCGTCCTCGGCGAGCAACGTCTGGATCGAAAGAGAAGGGAGCCGAGTCTATGTGAGCGGGACCGGCTCCTGGACCGACTCGCTCCCCGCGGGCGGATCGAGAACCTACGCGGTCGGCGGATGGAACAGCTGCGACACGCTCGGCGCGTCGGCGCAGCCGGCCGGCTTCGCCTATCCGCTCGCGATCGCCGCGCCGGTCGGCGTGCAGGCGACGCGCGGGCTCTGCGACTCGGTGCGGGTCGTTTGGAGCTACTTCCCCGAGCAGACCGGCGTCGATTCGTTCCGCGTTCTCCGCATGGAGGGGCCGATCACCTCCACGGTCGCCGTCGTCCCCGCGGGCGCTCCGCGCGAGGCGGCCGACCGGAACGTTTCAACGGGAACGATTTATGTCTATAAAGTTCGCGCGGAAAGCCCCTGCGCCCAGGCGATCTCCGCGGCCGACACCGGCTATGCCTACGCGCGCCCCGGGGCGGCGACCTGGAGCGACCCCGCGTCGTCGGCCTGCGTCGGCGCGCCGTTCCGCATCCGGTGGAACGCATCGGCGGGCGCCGAGCGCTACGAGGTGCGGAAGAACGAGGCTCCGATCGACACCGTGACCGGGAGAGAGCTCGTTCTCGTCGAGACCGCAACGGGGAGTCACCGATTCCGCGTCGCCGGCATGAACCAGTGCGGCTACGGAACGGCGAGCGAAGCATGGACCGTGACGGTGAGCGAGGCGGCCGCCGCCCCGACCGGGGTGCGTCTCGACACCTCGTTCTGCGACTCGGTCATCGTCCGCTGGAATCCGCAGACCGACAGCATCCGGGTCTACCGCTCGGACCGAGCCGAGGCGATCTGGAAGGGACCGGGGAACGGTCGCGCCGTGGACTACCCGCAGCGCGCGGCGACCTACCGTGTCCACTCCTTCAACGGATGCGGGGAATCGCCGGGCGTCGAGGCGGCTCTCGCGCGCCCGAGGCTTCGCCCCGCCGCTCCCTCGAACGTCAACGCGACCGACGGGTATTGCGATTCGGTCGAGGTCGCCTGGTCGATTCCGAACCCGCCGTCGATTCCGGTCGAGTGGGTCGAGATCGTGCGAAGCCGGAACGACACGACCATCGTGGTCGGGTCGAACCTGCCGCCCTGGCCGAGCCGTTTCGTCGATCGGGGCGGCTCGGGGACCTATCGCTACGAAGTGGTCGCGCGGAACGTTTGCGGCGCGTCGCAAGGGGGAGCGACGTCGTCGGACCAAGGAGGCTTTCTCCCGGCTGCGGGGGCGGTGGTGTTCGCGTCCTCCACCGACACGGCGGCGTGCGCCGGCGGGCGCTTCGTGCTCCGGTGGGAGCCGGTGCCGGCAGCTCTCTACTACCGGGTCCTCGAGACGATCGGAGGCGACGAGCGCGTGCTCGCGATCGTGGAGGGGCAGCGCGACTCGGTTTCCCTTTCCGCGGACGCGGCGGGCCTTCGGCTCTTCCGCGTGCAGGCGACCGGCCTCTGCGGCCCCGGGCCCCTGGGAGAGCAGCGGACGGTCGCCGTCTACCGGCCACCCGAGCCCCCGCCGAACCTCGCGGCGACCCTCGACCTCTGCGGAGAGGTGCGGCTGACGTGGCCGGCATCCGCGGGCTCCGCGGGGAGGTTCCGCGTCCTCAGGGACGGCATCCCGATCGGGACCGCCGCGAGCGCGGAGAGCGTGTTCGTCGACCAGGCGGTGACCGAAGGAATGGTTTATACGTATACCGTCCTCGGCGAGAACACCTGCGGCGTTTCCGAGACGGGCGCGGCGGCGCTAGGCTCCTCGCGCCCGGGCCTCGCCGCTCCCGCGCTCCGAAGCCCGCCGGACGGCGCCGTGGGGCTCCCAATCCCGGTTCTCCTCGCGTGGGAGCCGGTCGAGGGAGCGGAAGGGTACGCCGTCCGCATCGAGGAGATCGCTTCCGGCGCGCTCGTCGTCGAAACGCTTCTTCCTCCGACAGACACCTCGTTCCTCGCGTCGGAGCTCGGCCTCGGGACGCGCTACCGATGGCGCGCGGCGACGCGGAGCGCGTGCGGCGTCGGCGTGCCGGGCGCCTGGCGGACGTTCGGCACGCTCGCGATCGCGCCCTCGGCGCTCGCGAGCGACCCCGCGAACGGCGAGGACGAGGTCGAGGTCGGCGTCGTGATCCGCGTGACGTTCAGCGTGCCGATCGATCCGACGACTCTTTCATACGTGAAGCTATTGGCGGGGAGCGCGGAGGTCGCGGGAACCCGTTCGCTCGAAAGCGGCGGGAACCGGCTCGTCTTCGCTCCGGACGCGCCGCTCGCCTACGGGACCCACTACGCGCTCGATTTCTCCGGTCTTTACGATGTCTTCGGAAGATCGTTCGCGGGGCTTCCTCCGATCGCCTTCCGGACGAAGCCGGCGGAAAGACCGTTCGGGGACATGGACGGCGACTACCAGCGCGATCTCGCGGACGTCGATCTCGCGGTCCGTCTTCTTCTCGGCCTCGGCGATCCGGCCGATCCGCCGTTCTCCCGGATCGACCTGAACGGGGACGGACGCTTCAACGTGGCGGATCTCGTGCTTCTCGCGCGTGTGCTCGTCGAAGAGGGGACGATCGTTCTCGGCGGGAAGAGGGCCGAGCCGATCGCGATCGAGGCGCGCGCGATGGCGGACGGCGAGCCGAACCGACACCGGGTTGTTCTTTCGTTCCCGATCCCTTCCGGGGCGCGCGCGGGGCTCATCGAGATCGCGCTTCCGCGAGGACCGAGCGCTCTTGCCGGCGTCGCGTTCGAGGGGATCGAGACGGGCGATCTTCGCCGCGCGGTCGATCACGGAATCCTGCGTGTTCTCGTCACGCCCCCTCTCGCGGGAGCGCCGAATCCCGCGCGGGCGAGCGAAGCGGAGGGGAGGCTCGCCCTCCTCTTCGCGGGTGAGAGCGCCCCCGCGGGGATCGAGGTGCGCGGGATCTCCTGGTCGGACGGAACGGGGGGCGTTCGCTTCTTCCGTCCGGCGGGCGGCGAGGTTCTCGCGATCCGCTCGGCCGGGAGCTTGGAGCTCCGCCCGAACCGCCCGAACCCGTTCAACCCGCGCACGGAGATCCACTACTTCCTCCCGAGCCCGTCCGAGGTTCGCCTTCGCGTGCTCGATCCGGGCGGGCGCGTCCTCGCGCTTCTCGTGGACCGCGTGGAACTCGCCGGATGGCACACCGCCGTCTGGGAAGGGCGGACGGACGCGGGCGCCGAGGCGGTCTCCGGCGTCTACTTCGCGTGCCTCGAGACGAGCGCCGGCACGCGCACCGTCCGCATGACCCTCCTCCGCTGATCGGTACCAGGTACAGTTCGGCTCGTACCTGGTACACTCATGCCCTTCGGAGGGAACCGGAATGATCTACGAGAACATCATGGAGGTCGTCGGGAACACGCCCGTGGTTCGTCTGAATCGGGTTGGGAAGGAGCTTCCCGTCGAGCTTTACGCGAAATGCGATTTCCTGAACCCAGGCGGTTCGCTCAAGGACCGCCCCGCGGTTCGAATGGTGAAGGGGCTCGAGGAGCGGGGCGTCATCGATTCCGGAACGACCCTCATCGAGCCGACGAGCGGGAACACGGGGATCGGCCTCGCGTTGGCCGCCGCGGTGCGCGGCTACCGCCTCATCATCACGATGCCGGAGAAGATGAGCCGCGAGAAACAGGTCGTTCTCGAGGCGCTCGGCGCGGAGATCATCCGCACCCCGACCGAGGCCGCGCACGACGATCCGGAGAGCCTCTTCGGCGTCGCCCTCCGATTGAACGAGGAGATCGAGAACTCGGTCATCCCGAACCAGTACACGAACCCCGACAACCCGGATTCCCACTACTACGGAACCGCCGCCGAGATCTGGAACGACTTCGGAGACACGCTCGATCTTGTGGTGATCGGCGCGGGGACCGGCGGGACGATCACCGGAGTTTCTCGATACCTCAAGGAAAAGAAGCCGGACATTCGAATCATCGGCGTCGACCCGTACGGATCGGTTCTCGGCGGGCGCACGGACGTGCACACGTATCTCGTCGAGGGGATCGGCTACGACTTCGTTCCGGACGTCCTCGACAACAGCCTCGTCGACCGCTACATCTATGTCGACGACAAGAGCAGCTTCCTGATGGCGCGGCGGCTGATCCGCGAGGAGGGGCTTCTCGTCGGGGGAAGCTCCGGCTCGGTCGTCTGGGCGATGCTCGAGGCGCTGAAGGAGGAGAAGGGAGCTCGCAAAGCCCTCGCCATCCTCCCCGACTCGATCCGCAACTACCTCACCAAGTTCGTGAGCGACGACTGGATGCGGGAGAAGGGGTTCTTGTAGCTCAGAAGGAGTTTTGCGAAGGTATGCGAAGATATCCGACACCGCCAGGTGTTTTGGACTACGGAGCCCCCGTCGTCCTCACACGGAAGTAGTTCCGCTCGACGTACGGCACGTCCTCCTGCAGCCGTCCACTCCGAAGAAGCACTTCGTACAAGCCGTCCTCGAAGCGGCGCGCGGTCCGAAGGAAGACAACGAAGGTCCCCGAACGAATGTCCTCCCTATGAACAACGGTCCGCAACAGGGCTATTCCCGAAGGCGACCGGATCTCGATCGAAATCTCGGAATCCTCAAGGAGAGAAACCGGAACGACGATTGGTAGAGCGATGACTCGTACCTCGGGGGAAACTTCGATCGAGATCGCCTCCTCGTCACCCCGCACGAGGCCGGGCTGCACCCAGGGCACGAGCCCGGAAGTCGCGGGGGGAGCTTCTGGGGCCTCTGTTCGAGCCAAGAGAAGGAGAGCGGCGGCCGTGGCCGCAACAGCCCACCCAGTGACGCCCCAACGAACCAGGAGAGGACGGTTCCGGACAAGAGATCTCCTGCCTCTCTTCAAGACGGAATCCTTGCTGCCTCGACGTTCCTTGTCCGTTTCTTCCTCTCGCGGCAGACCCTCCGAAGCCTCTCTTGTCGGCGTCTCCAACTCGCGTCCGGCCACGTGCTCAAGGGTGGGTTCGAAACCTAGGAATTCGAGTTCTCTCCTGCAGTCCGCGCATCGGCCCAGGTGCTGTCGCACCATCGCTCGTTCCAGGCCCGTGAGTTCCTGTCGCGCACGTTCCCAGCGGGCGATCATTCCGCTCGGTATGTGGATGTCCCGCGAGCTCTCCGTGCTTTCCGTCTCGACGAAGGACTGCAGAAGCGCGCGACAGGTGTCGCACTCGGCGGCGTGATCCAGGAGAGCTCGTTCTTCCGAGTCCTCGAGAAGGCCCAAGCGGAAGGCGAGAACCCTCGCCCGAAACCATGCATGATCCGGCCGCCCGTTCGTCACGCCGATCCCTTTCTATTACGGGGAGCAGGATGTAGTTGACATTCTCACCAGGCGGCATACTGGACCTCGGGGGCGTCGAAGTAGCGACGCACAAGCTCGGGGCGGCGCTGGGTACTTCTCAGGTACGAGCGGACCGAGCG
>Ga0194113_10001296_pt1 | contig 34315 bp, 23 predicted proteins | sample TA2MahC200mmetaG_FD_146193 | JGI IMG/M metagenome (GOLD analysis project Ga0194113, IMG submission 146193) | Freshwater microbial communities from Lake Tanganyika, Tanzania - TA2015017 Mahale Deep Cast 200m | ecosystem: Environmental > Aquatic > Freshwater > Lake | place: Tanzania: Lake... | reverse complement strand
AGCCTCCTCTGCCACCGGAATATCTGAAGTTCCTGCACATATTACAGTAATTCCTGTTTTTAATTTTTTTTCGTCTTTTTCAAGGGGAATATATATTATTCCGGCCTCTTTATTAAAAACAACCTGCGGTATTTCCTTTTTTATATAGTTAAAGACTTCTTTATTTATACGGGTTATAAGAAGAATATTTGAGTATTTTAAAATCCTTTTTGCTATTTCCAGAATCTGGGCGGGACTTTTATTCTGACCAAAAATTACTTCTGGAAACCCTTTTCTCAATGACCGGTGGTGGTCAATTTTTGCAAACACAATATCTTCAAAATAAATTTCTCTTAACTTTAATAAGAAATCTTCTCTGCTCAATTTTCCTTCTTTATAAATATCGAGCAGTTTTGATATTAAATTATTAATTTCTTTATTCATTTTGAAAATTTTATTTAAAAATGAAACAGCTTTCCGGAAAGGTCTGTAACAAGCACTGCTGTTTCAATGGCTACAACACTTATCAGTTTTATTAAAATATTCATGGAAGGACCGGCAGTATCCTTTAAAGGATCCCCCACAGTATCTCCAACAATTGAAGCCAGATGCTCCGGCGTACCTTTTCTACCTTCCTCCTCAATTTTTTTCTTTGCATTATCAAGAGCACCGCCGGCATTTGCCATGAATATTGCATGCGCAAAACCTGAAAGCAGGGTACCAATAATTAATGCAACTACTCCACCAGGACCAAGTAAAATTCCTACTACCACAGGAATTGCAAAAATTAATATTCCTGGCAGTATAATTCCTTTCTGTGCCGCCATTGTAACTGTAGTAATAAAAGCCTTTGGATCTCCCATGGATTTGCCACCCATTATTTCCTTTATCTGTTTTCTTGCTTCGATTACAACCTTATTGGCTGCCCGTCCAACTGCACCAATAAGTAACGATGCAAAAAGAAATGGAATTATAACACCTATAAAAAGACCTGCAAGGATTTTAGGGTCTCTCATAAAATCAAGAAGCACCTCTGCTTTCAAAAGGTCAATTTTGGAAAAGTATGCCTGTCCTAAAGCAAGCGCAGTTATTGCGGCACTTCCGATAAGCAAACCTTTGCCAATTGCTGCAGTTGTATTTCCAACTGCGTCAAGTTTATCTGTAGTTTTTCTAACATTAGATGGAAGCTCAGCCATAACCGCAATGCCACCAGCATTATCGGCAATTGGACCATAAACATCAATGGTTATGGCAAATGGTGAAATTGAAAGCATTGACACGGCAGCAAGAGAAACGCCATAAAGACCCATCTTAAAATCAGCCATACCGTTTGATATGAAAAATCCAAACAGCATAACACCAATAACTGTAAAAGCCGGTAGAATTGTACTTTCCATCCCATAAGCTAGCCCATTTACAACCACTGTTGCTGCTCCTGACTTCGCACTCTCTGAAATATTTCTTGTTGGCCTGTATCTTGAATCTGTATAAATAAGGGTAAAAAGGCCTATTAAAAATCCTGCCAAAACTCCTCCAAGTGAAGCATAAAAAAGAAAAAGATAGGAAGAACCAATAACATAGACAACAGCAAAGTAAGATAGGGCTATAATTCCTATTACAGTTATTAAAAGCCCTGCAAGTGTTGTTCCTGTTAAAAGACTTACTGTTGCATTTTCCCTATATTTACTGACAATTCCCTTAATTATAAAGACAGCTAAAATTGAAGCTATTACTCCTGCAGTTGAAATTATCGTAGGTAGTATAATGCTGTTTACCATCAAAGAAGATCCCTTGAATGCTAAAAATCCTAAAAATTCAGTTGCAATTATCGCCCCAATCCATGATTCATAAGAATCGGCTTTCATTCCACCCACATCTCCAACATTATCACCAATATTATCTGCAATAGTTGCCGGATTTCTATAATCATCCTCTTCAAGACCTGACTCAAGCTTGCCTACATAATCAGCTCCCATGTCTGCAGCTTTTGTATAAATTCCTCCTCCGGTTCTCATGAAGAACGCAGCAAAACTTGCACCTATTGCAAAAGTAATTAAAATACTGACCACACTTTCCATGCTTTCAACAGGATTTACATTTATTCTACCATAATACCAGTATAGAATATTAAACCAGAATGCAGTGTCAAATAATGCTACTGTTCCAAGCAGCAGTCCCGAAGCGGAAGCCGCTGTAAATGCTATATTCATTGCTTCTCCAAGCCCCTTTTCCTTTGCTGCATGAGTAACACGCGAATTTGAAGTAGTGGAAATCCACATTCCTATATAACCAATTAAAAGACTTAAGCCCATACCGCTAGCAAAGGCAGGAAGTGAAGGCCATTCAAGGTAACCAAAAAACACCATTAATCCCAGTAAAGCTTCAATAACAGCGAAAAAAATAAGCATTATTTTTGCCTGCTGATTTAAATATGCCCTGCTGCCCATAAATATGGCATTTGAAATTTCAACCATTTTTTTATTTCCCCTGCTTTTTTTCCCTGTTAAAAAAGCAAAAATTACTGCCAGTATTAATGAAATCAGCGCACCGATAAAAGGGGTTATCCTGAAAATCAGTAAGATTGGCATGTTGTTCTCCTGCTAATCTATTAATCCATTGATCTATTTTTTAAAAAGAAAAGGTTCTATTATATAGAACCTCTTTTAAATTATTTTAATAAATTTTATACAAATAGCTAAAAAATTTCAACAACAACTCACTTTAACCAAAAGTTGATTTTAACTTTTTTAAAAGTCTTTTTAAGATTTGTTATTTTTACAATTTTTTTCCTGATGCATGAGCCCATATATAATACTGTCCTCAAGTGCCTGCCAGCTTGCTTCAATTATATTTTCAGAAACACCGATAGTCCCCCAGCTTTTTACACCATCAGTGGATTCAATCAATACCCTTACAACAGCCGCAGTACCCTGTTTCTCATCAAGGACTCTTACCTTAAAGTCAGAAAGCTTTATCTTTGTCAGATCAGGATAAAAATTTTTAAGTGCTTTCCTAATTGCACAGTCAAGTGCATGCACAGGCCCATCACCTTCAGCAGTTTCTATAATTCTATTTTCACCAATAGCAAGCTTTACTGTGGCTTCTGAAACCATGACACCATCTATTCTTTTCTCGTTTAATACCCTGAAGCTTTCAAGAGTAAAAAACTTTTTTTTAGCACCTGTTATTTCTCTTACCATGAGCTCAAAACTGCCATCCGCTGCTTCAAATTGATAACCTCTATGCTCAAGATTTTGAATTATATTCAAAATTTTACCAACACTTTTTGAATCAGTCTCAAGACTCACACCGAATTCTTTTGCCTTTAAAATAATTGATTTTTTCCCTGAAAGTTCAGATATTAAAATTTCCCGTGTATTTCCAACCATTTCCGGCTCTATATGTTCAAATGCGCCAGGAATTTTACTTACTGCATGCACATGCATTCCAGCCTTATGAGAAAAGGCATTTCTACCGACAAACGGCTGGCTGCTTATTGGTGCCTGGTTTGCAACTTCACTTACAAACCTTGAAAGGTTCGTAATGTGTTTTAAATTTCCTTCAGGCAGGCATTGCTTTCCCAATTTTACTTCAAGGTTGGAAATAATCTGACACAGATCTGCATTCCCACACCTTTCACCATATCCATTTATTGTCCCCTGGACCATTTTTACATTAGAAATATTCTCTACCGATATAATTGAATTTGCAACTGCACATCCACTGTCATTATGAAAGTGGACACCAAGGGATGCTTTAATAAATTCACTTACTTTTTTCAGTATCTTTAGAACCTCTCCAGGCAGGCATCCGCCATTTGTATCACAGAGCACTATAAAATCAGCCCCTGCATCCTGGGCACAATTTAGCGTTTTTATTGCATAATCAGGATTTAGCTTGTAGCCGTCAAAAAAATGCTCCGCATCATAAATAACCTCGGGATAGCTTTCTTTCAGGTATTTTATTGAATCAAAAATCATCTCCAGGTTATTATCAAGAGTAGTCTCTATAACTTTTTCCACATGAAGAGGTGAAGCTTTTCCAAAAATACAAACCGCATCTGCTCCAATGTCCATCAGAGACCTGAGATATTCATCTTTTTGCGCAGTAGTATTTTTATATTTTGTCCTTCCAAAAGATACTATTTTTGAATATTTATATTTTTTTTTCTTTAAAAGCTTGAAAAGCTCGTCATCCTTTGGATTTGATGCAGGAAAACCAACTTCAATATAATCAATACCAATATCATCAAGCCTGTCAATTATCTGCAGCTTATCCCTTACAGAAAATGAAATACTTGCACTCTGCGCGCCATCCCTGAGGGTTGTGTCAAAAACATATATTTTATTTAAACTTCTATTGTCCATATTATTATTCATCCGTGAAAAACCTTTTAAAAAAAATAATTTAAAAATTAAATTTTTAACTGAATTATTTAAATTTATAAAAAATTATATAACATGTCTATTGTCTATATTCCTGTAAATACTACCGATTATAAAGAGCCTAACTTTTTCTTTGTATAATTAATATAGCCACCGCTTGAAATTATTTCCTGAATAAATGCTGGAATTTGATTTATTTTATAAGTTTTGCCTGTTGTTAAATCATTAATTAAACCCATTTCAAGGTCAACTTCGAGCTCGTCCCCATCATTTACATTTTCGGATGCTTCTTTGCTTAAAAGTACAGGCAGGGCTGTATTTACTGCATTTCTGAAAAAAATTCTTGCAAAAGTTCTGGCAATAACAAGTTTAATTCCACTTGCTTTTATTGCCAGAGGTGCATGTTCCCTTGAAGAGCCGCACCCAAAATTATCACCTGCAACAATAATTTTTCTGGTAAGAGCTTTTTGTTTGAAATTCTCATCAAGATCCTCGAAGCAGTGAGATGCCAGTTCTTCCTCATTTGTTGTATTTAAGTATCTTGCAGGAATAATTACATCTGTGTTAACATCGTTGCCATATTTTATAACCTTATCTCTTATTATCATTAAAATACCTCCTCCGGAACAGCAATCCTTCCAGCAATTGCTGATGCGGCAGCAACTGCCGGACCGCTTAAATAGACCTCACTCTTTGGATGGCCCATTCTGCCTACAAAATTTCTGTTGGTTGTTGATATAGCTCTTTCACCCTCAGCAAGAATACCCATGTGGCCTCCAAGGCATGGGCCGCATGTTGGCGTGCTGACAGCACAGCCAGACTCAATAAAAGCTTTGATATAACCTTTATTTAAAGCCGCAAGGTAAATATTCTGTGTAGCCGGGATTATTATAACTCTTATATTTTTAGAAACTTTCTTTCCTTTTAAAATCTCAAACGCTATTTTTAGATCTTCCATTCTTCCATTTGTGCAGGAACCAATGACAACCTGGTCAATTTTAATATTTCTGCAGTCCCTGGCATTACCTGCATTTGAGGGCAGGTGTGGCGCTGATACCTGCAGGTCTATTTTTGAACAATCTATATCATAAGTTTTATAGTAATGCACATCAGCATCAGCTTTATATTTTTTATAATCTCTGCCTGCTTTATTTTTTAAATACTTTTCAGTTTTTTCATCAACTTCTATGATCCCAAATTTACCTCCTGCTTCAATAGCCATATTGCACATTGTAAATCTTGAGTCCATTGACAGAGTTTTTATTGCAGGACCCACAAATTCCATGGACATGTAGAGCGCACCGTCAACACCAATTAAACCAATCGTATACAATATTAAATCTTTTCCTGTAACCCAGGGTTTAAGCAAGCCCCTGTAAATAAACTTTATTGAATCCGGTACCATAAACCATAAAGTTCCTGTAGCCATTGCAACAGCTGCATCAGTGCTTCCAACCCCGGTTGATGCTGCTCCAAGAGCACCATAGGTGCAGGTGTGAGAATCCGCACCAACCACAAGGTCACCTGGAAGTACAAGCCCCATTTCAGGAATCAGTGCATGCTCAATTCCCATTTTCCCGACTTCAAAGTAATTGGTAATTTTTTGGTTTTCGGCAAATCTTCTTAAAAACCTGCACTGTTCGGCAGACTTTATATCTTTATTTGGTGCAAAGTGGTCGGGCACTATCACCACCCTGTCTTTATTAAAAACTTTAGATACACCTATTTTTTTAAATTCTTCTATTGCAAGGGGCATTGTTATGTCGTTACCAAGAACAAGGTCAACCCTGGCATTCACAAGGTCCCCAGCTTTCAGATATTCCTGCCCACAGTGTTCTGCTAGAATTTTCTGCGCCAATGTTTGGGGGTTTTTGTTTTTTGTTACTATTTTATTTTCCTTTCCTTTTTATTTAGTTTCTGCAAAATGATTGATAAAAAAATTAAAATTAACATATTTTAAGCCTGATTTTAGCAGGCTATTTAAAAAAAATTAATTATTCAGGCAAAAGCTATTTAAAATTATTCCTTCAACGGATCCTTAAATGTATTATTTGATTTAAAAATTACAATTCTGTTCAAGGCATCTAAATATGATTTAATTGACGCTTCAATAATATCTGTACTGATACCGCTTCCCATTACCTCCATTCCATTTGATTTAACAATTATTTTAACAACGCCTATCGCATCCTTTCCTTCAGATACTGCTTCAATATTATAATCAATAAGTTTGGCTTTCATACCCGTTATCCTGTCGATTGCCTTAAAGGAAGCATCAACCGGTCCATCTCCATACGAGGCACTTTCAATCAATTTACCCTCTATGTCAATACCGACAGTGGCTGTAGCTTTAATACTTGAACCGCTTAAGACCTGATAATATTTAAGTTTGTAGTACTGTTCTATTTCGCGAATTTCATTATTAATAATTGCCTTCAGGTCATCATCACTTATCTCACCCTTTTTTTCTGCCATATCTTTAAACCTGTTAAAAGCTTTTTGTAGCTCTTCATCTTTTAATGTAAAACCCAGCTCTTCAACTCTTTTTGAAAATGCATGCCTTCCCGAATGCTTTCCAAGTAAAAGTCTTGATGCCTGAGAGCCAATGTCTTCAGGTTTCATTATTTCATAAGTTGTTCTATGCTTTAGCATGCCATCCTGGTGAATACCCGCTTCATGAGTAAAAACACTTTTACCGACAATGGCTTTATTGGGTGCAACAGTATATCCCGTTAAGTGCCTTACAAGACTGCTTGTCCTCATAATTTCTTTCAGATTAATTTCAGTACAAAGCCCTAAATCTTTTTTTCTTGTGTCAATGATCATTGCAACTTCTTCAAGTGCAGCATTCCCTGCTCTTTCCCCTATACCATTAACAGCAACTTCAATCTGGGTTGCACCATGCTGGGCAGCTAAGATTGAATTAGCCACAGCAAGACCCAGGTCATTGTGACAGTGAACACTTAAAATTACATTTTCAATACCTCTTACATTTTCAAAAAGATAATCAATAAGGCTTGAAAATTCAGCAGGCAGTGCATACCCGACTGTATCAGGGACATTGAGTATTTTTGCACCACTTTCAATAGCGGCCTCATACATCCTGCATAGAAAATTCCTGTCACTCCTTGTTGCATCCATTGCAGAAAATTCAATTCTATCTGTGTAATTCCGTGCTCTTTTTACTGCAGCTTTTGCAAGTTCGACTGCCTCCTGTCTTGTTTTTTTAAACTGATATTCCAGATGAATGTCAGATGTTGAAATAAAAGTATGGATTACTGGATGAGCTGCCCCTTTTAATGATTCCCCTGCAATATCTATATCTTTAATAACTGCTCTTGCCAGTGCAGCAACATATCTGTTTTTTATCTTTTTTGAGATTTCAACAATTGAATTAAAATCACTTTTTGATGATAAAGGAAAACCGGCTTCAATTGTATCAATATTTAATTTATCAAGCTGCTCCACAATTTCAAGCTTTTCTCTTACATTTAAATGAATACCAGGCGCCTGTTCACCATCACGAAGTGTTGTGTCAAAAATTAAAATTTTTTTTGCCATTATAACAACCTGTCTTTCATACAAGATTCACGACTTTTATATTTTCAAACCCTGACAATTTTTTAAACTTTCTAAGCATTTCATCTGTAATCTCGCTGTCAAGGTTTAAGCCCATTACAGCCTCTCCGCTTATTTTTTTCCTGCCTACATGCATTGCTGCAATGTTTATATTAAGCTTGCCGAATGCAGTTCCAATCTTACCTATCTGTCCGGGTACATCTTCATATTTCACAAAAGCCATATACCTTGAAGGAACCATATCAATTGCAAATTTATCTATTGATACAAATCTGGGACGGTTTTTCATGCCTGTTACCGTTCCCGAAATAGATAACTCACTTTCCCTGCCCCTGCCGGTAAGCGTAATTAAATTAATATAGTCCTTTGACTTTAAACTTTTTGTTTCTTTAACTTTAAGGCCATTTTCTTCTGCAATCAACCCGACATTTACAATATTGACATTTTCAGGGGAATACCTTCCCAGTATCTTTACAAGAATCATGTTAGTAAGAATTTTTGTATCATAGTCCGCAATTTTTCCCTCATAGCCAATCTCGATACTTTCAAGATTACCCTCAAATAAACCGGTAAACAATCCTCCCATGTTATCGCAAAGCTCAAAAAAAGGAGAGATTGCTTCAATTACTTCAGGACTTACAGCAGAAACATTTACTGCAAACGTTGCTGGTCTTCCTTCCAAAACATCTGAAACCTGTTCTGCAATTATGATCCCTGCCCTATCCTGGGCTTCATCAGTTGAAGCACCAAGGTGAGGAGTGCAAACTACTCTATCAAGTTCAAACAGAGGAGAACTGTCACATGGTTCACTTTCAAATACATCAAGCGCTGCACCGCCGACCTGTCCTTCCCTGATTGCATCAGAAAGATCTTTTTCAACAATAATTCCCCCCCTTGCAGAATTAATGATAATTACACCCTTTTTCATCCTTGCAAATTCTTTTTTATTAAATAAACCAATTGTGTCCTTATTTTTTGGCAGATGTATTGAAATAAAATCTGCAACTTTATATAAATCCTCAAGCTTATTTGACCTTTCAATTCCAAGAGATGAGAATTTTTCATCAGCTGTAAAAGGGTCATAAGCGGTGACCTTCATTCCCAATCCGATTGCTTTTTTTGCAACAAGGTATCCAATTTTTCCGAATCCAACAATACCAAGTATTTTACCTTCTATTTCTATGCCTTTGAACCTGGACTTCTCCCATTTACCTGCTTTTGTTGAGTAATCTGCCTCCGGTATTTTTCTTGCAAGTGCAAACATAAGACCAATTGCATGCTCGGCAACAGATACGCTGTTACTGCCAGGAGCATTTACTACAACTACACCCTTTTTTGTAGCCGTCTTTACATCCACATTATCAACACCAACTCCAGCCCTGCCAATAACTACAAGATTTTCTGCAGAATCAATTATATCTGATGTCAGCCTGGTTGCACTTCTAATAATTATAGCATTATAATTTTTAATTTCTTTTCTTAGCTCGTCGGGTGAAAGGCCTTTTTTTAAATCAACAATATATTTATCCTCTAAAATCTTTCTTGCATCTTCTGCTATACCGTCAGTTACAAGTATTTTTTTCTGCATAACACATCACCCTAAAAAACAAAATTTATTACTTAGTTCTTGTTCTATTGACTCATGTAGTTATTTTCCCAGAATACTTTTTCAACTTCCAAAATTCCTGCTCCCAGCTCAAACTTCCAGCCCTGTTCTTTCAGTGCAAACTCAAGTGCTGAAATTGCTGTAAGCACATCAAAGATTCCCACATATCCCAGATGGCCAATTCTAAAAATAAGACCCTGCAGCTTTCCCTGCCCGCCAGCAACTGTCACACCATATTTCATTCTCATTGTCCGTGTAAGTATTTTTCCATCAATACTTTCAGGAACCTTGATAGAAGTCACTGATACCCCTCTTGCACGAGGATCTTTTACAAGAAGTTCAAGTCCTAATTTTTCACAGGCTCTCTGAACAGCAAGGGCGTTTACCCTATGCCTTTCATAAACCTTTTCCCTTCCTTCATCAAAAAACAATTCCAGTGCTTTTGCCATAGCAGCTATTATTGAAATTCCAGGTGTCCAGGGTGTCTGGGGCGGGGTTTTTTCAGTGTACTTCTTTGCAGCTATCAGGTCAAAATAAAATCTTGGAATATTTGATTGATCAATTTGTTTCCATGCTTTAGAACTGACACTTATAAATGCTGCTCCAGTAGGTGCACTTAACGCTTTTTGTGAACCGCCGCAAACTATATCTAGGTGCCAGTCATCAACCTTAAGTTCTGATGCACCAATTCCGCTGATTGCATCTACAATTAGAACCGCAGGATGATCCTTTACGATATCACCAACAGCCTCTATATCATTAAGCACGCCAGTCGAGGTTTCGCTGTGCTGTATCATAACACCCTTTATATCCGGGTTCCCTTCAACTGCTTTCTTAATATCTGCCGGGTTTGCAGCTTCACCCCATTCATAATCAAGGGAAATTACATTAAGGCCAAACTTTGTGCTGATTTTTTTAAACCTTTCACCAAAGTTTCCAACACTTATCACAAGCACCTTATCACCAACTGAAAAAGCATTTGTAACTGCTGCCTCCATTGTCCCTGTGCCCGATGAAGTTAAAACAAATACATCATTTTCTGTCTGCATAAATTTTTTTAACTTATCAGTAACATCAACAAAAATCTTTGAAAATTCCGGTGATCTGTGATGTATTAAAGGTCTTCCGTGCTCTATTAATACCTCATTTGAAATAGGAACAGGTCCAGGTGTCATAATATAATTTTTTTTCATATCAGTACCTTTCGCTTAGTTCTGATTAATAGCTGATGATCTAATGAAAAATATTATGTTTATAAGAACTACTGTATTTATTAAAAGCTTTATGATTTATCACTTTTTCATGCCCCTGTTTAGTGCGATTTTACCTGTTCTTACAAGTTCAAGTATTCCGTAGGGTTTAAGAAGCTCTTCAAGAGCTTGTGTTTTTCTGCTTGTTCCAGTAATTTCAATGACCAGGGACTTTTTACTTACATCAACAATATTTGCCCTGAAAATACTGACAATTTCAAGTATTTCAGGTCTTGTATTATTTTCTGTGCTGACTTTTATCAATACAAGCTCACGTTCAACTATATTTGAAGGGTCAAGCTCCTGTATTTTTATTACATTAATTAGCTTATAGAGCTGCTTGACAATCTGCTCAATGCTGTGGCTTTCAGCATTAACAGTCATGGTAATTCTTGAAACCTGCTCATCTTCAGTGGGGCCAACAGCCAGGCTCTCGATATTAAAACCCCTTCTTGAAAAAAGGCCTGAAATTTTAGCAAGCACTCCTGCTTTATTTTCAACAAGTACTGAAATTATATGATTTGCACTCATTTATTCCACCCTTTTTTAATGGTTGATTTTTTCAAACCTGATTTTTAGTATTCACATTCAATCATCTGGTCAATTGAAGAACCTGCTGGAACCATCGGATAAACATTTTCTTCCCTGTCAATCCAGAAATCCACAACTACTACGTTATCTATTTCAAGAGCTTTCTTTATTGTCTTTTCAACATCTTCTTTTTTGGTTACCCTGAAACCAACCCCACCGTAGGCTTCTATAAGTTTTACAAAATCTACACTGTTGTATATATCAGTGTGGGAGTATCTTTTCTTCCAGAAGAATTCCTGCCACTGCCTTACCATCCCTAAATATCCATTGTTTAAAATCATTACTTTTACAGGTATATTGTTCATAACAGCAGTTGCAAATTCCTGTGAAACCATTTGTATGCTTCCATCTCCTGCAATGTCAATAACTGTTTTATCCGGTCTTCCGACCTTTGCACCAATTGAAGAAGGGAGCCCAAAACCCATGGCACCAAGCCCACCTGATGATATAAGAGTTCTGGGTTTTGTAAATTTATAATATTGTGAAGCCCACATCTGATTCTGCCCAACCTCGGTGCAGATTATCGCATCACCGGCAGTCAGCTTATAGATTTTTTCAATAATATAAGCCGGCTTTAAATGTTCAGAATCTCTGTTATATTTTAGCGGACACTGATTCTTAAGCTTCATAATATCATCAAGCCATTGCTTTCTATCCGGTTTTCCTCTCTTATCTATGAGCTCTTCATACCTTATCTTCAAATCGGCAAGTACACTTTTTGCATCTCCAACTATCGGGATATCAACCTTAACATTCTTTCCTATTTCAGCAGGGTCAATATCAATATGTATTACTTCTGCAGCTTTTGCAAATTCAGAAAGTTTTCCGGTAACCCTGTCATCAAATCTGACTCCCACTGCAATAATTAAATCCGTAGTTGTAAAAACAAGATTTGCATACTTTGTCCCGTGCATGCCTGCCATACCAAGAGATAGCCTGTCTGTTTCAGGAAAAGAGCCTTTGCCAAGGAGTGAAGTTATAACAGGTATTTCTGCATACCTTGCAAATTCGGCAAGAGTATCACTGCCTCCCGAGGAAACAACACCGCCTCCGGCAAAAATAACAGGCCTTGCACTTTCGTAAATCTTTTTTACAGCGCCGATAACCTGCTTTGGATTACCTTTATAGGTAGGCTTGTAGCCTTCAAGTTTTAAATCCACCTTTATATTTTCATCAATTAAACCCTTTGAAATATCAACAGGTATATCGATAAGAACAGGACCAGGTCTCCCGGTAGAAGCAATATAAAATGCTTCTTTAACTACAGCAGGCAAATCCTTTATATCTTTAACTAAATAATTGTGTTTTGTAATAGGAGCTGCTATTCCAGTTATATCTGCTTCCTGGAATGCATCTGTTCCAATGACATGGGTTGCAACCTGACCTGTAATTGCAACAACCGGAATTGAATCCATGTATGCACAGGCAATACCTGTTATAAGGTTTGTTGCACCAGGACCTGAAGTAGCAAGACAAACTCCAGTTTTACCTGTTGCTCTTGCATAACCGTCAGCTGCATGGGCTGCTCCCTGCTCATGACGCACAAGTATGTGCCTTATATCACTGTCAAAAATCGCATCATATATGGGAATAACCACTCCGCCAGGAAAACCAAAAATAACTTCCACTCCTTCTGCTTTTAAACACTTTATTAACATTTGCGCACCTGTTATTTTACCCATAATGCTTTCCCCTTATTTTAGTTAGTAACAACTTTATAACAATAAATTTTTAATGATTATAACATATTAAGTTTTTTTAATATCCAATATTTCTAATATTTCTTTAAGCATCTCAAAATAAACCAAATTATAAATCGTACTGCTGATAATTTAAGTTTTACACTTAAATAATTTAATAAAAAATAAAATATATTTTAAAAAATATACTCATTTTTATTGCTATACCTATTTGCTATAATTATCCTGAATAGTAACAAAAAATAATAACTTTTTACCTTACTGCTTGAGCAAATTACTCAAGTACAGCACCTCTTGCTGCAGAGGTTACAAGTTTTGAATACCTGAATAAATAACCTTCCTGAATTTTAGGTTCTGGTGGTGTCCATTTTTGTTTTCTTCTTGAAAGTTCTTCATCATCCACCAGTACATTTATTTTATTCTGGCTGATATCAATCTCAATTGTATCTCCCTCTTCAATAAACGCTATGGGGCCGCCTGCAGAAGCCTCGGGAGAAATATGACCAATTGAAGCACCTCTTGTTGCACCTGAGAATCGGCCATCAGTTATTAATGCGACATCTCTGTCCAGCCCAATACCCGAAATTGCAGACGTTGGTGCAAGCATTTCTCTCATTCCGGGCCCTCCCTTTGGCCCTTCATATCTAATAACAATAACATCACCTTTTATAATCCGTCCATTTAAAATAGCCTCCATGGCTTCTTCTTCACTGTTAAAAATCCTGGCATTTCCGCTATGTTTCATCATTGAAGGGTCAACTGCTGATTTTTTAACTACACAACCTTCAGGTGCAATATTTCCCCAGAGTACAGCCAGCCCGCCATCTTTTGAATAGGGTTTGCCGAAAGGTTTTATTATTTCCATATTTAAAATTTCAGCACTTGATATATTTACCCTAACACTTTTACCCGTTACTGTAAGCAAGTCACCATTTAAAATACCATTATCATATAGCTCTTTCATTAATGCCTTAATACCCCCTGCAAAATAAAGGTCTTCTATATGGCAGTTGCCTGCAGGGCTGATTCTGCACAAATTAGGGGTAGCCATACTTATTTCGTTAACAAGCTCAAGCGAAAAATTTACTTTAGCTTCATGGGCAATAGCAGCAAGGTGGAGAATTGTATTTGTTGAACAGCCAACAGCCATGTCAACAGTTAAAGCATTCTTTACCGCATCAAAATTTACAATGTCCCTTGGTTTTATATTTCTACTTACAAGCTCCATAATTTTCATGCCGGAAATCTTTGCAAGTCTTAATCTCTTTGAATAAACCGCAGGAATTGTTCCATTGCCCGGCAGCGCTATTCCTATTGCTTCAGACAGGCAGTTCATAGAATTTGCAGTGAACATACCGGCACAGCTCCCGCAGGTAGGGCAGGCTTCCTCTTCAATCTCCTCAAGGTCTTTTAAACTGTATTTACCAGTTTTATAACTTCCGACTGCTTCATAGCAATCACTGAAATCTATACTTCTGTCTTTAAATTTACCAGCAAGCATAGGCCCTCCGCTTATTAAAATAGAAGGAATATTTAATCTCAATGCAGCCATGATCATTCCAGGTATAATCTTGTCACAGTTTGGAACAAGAACCAGCCCATCAAATCCATGCGCCTTACAGACAGACTCAATACTGTCTGCAATCAGCTCTCTGCTTGCAAGAGAATATTTCATTCCCAAATGATTCATGGCAATTCCATCACAAATCCCAATAGTTGAAAATACCTGCGGAGTGCCACCAGACATTAAAATTCCATCCCTAACTGAATTTACAATACTGTCAAGATGCATATGCCCGGGTATCAAGGTATTTGCAGAATTAACTATTCCTATCAGAGGCTTTTTTAAATCCTCATCAATATACCCAAGAGCTTTAAACAAAGACCTGTGCGGAAGCCTGGTTACGCCCTTTTTTACATCATCACTTTTCAAATTTTCCCCCTTTTATCTATTTTACTTTTAATTTCTCATATTATACATCAGTCTTGAGCTTATTTTTTAATTTTAGCTTTACAGATATATTATTCAGCAATCAATAGTTATAATTCTTAAATGCTATCCTAAACCTGAAAAATCTTTTTAAAATCCTTTTTTTAAAATTTGTAAATTTAATTAATGAAATAATTAAAATTGTTTATAATAATATTTATTTTTAAGCTATGAATAGTTACTAAAATAATTTTAATTTATACTTGCCTTCTTTCACTTTTTTAATATTTATTCTCTCCTTTTTTTGCTTTTAACATTTTAAAAAAATTAAAAGAGCATACAGCCAAAAACAACCGCTTGTATAATAAAGATAGAATGATATTAAGGATTAAATTTGAAAAAATGATCATCCCACTTTATTAAAGGATAATACCGACAAGTAGGACAATCAAAATTATTATGACAGATAGAAGCAGACTGGAAATTAGATTTCCAGTTAAAGACGGAATTAAAATTCCCTTTAAAATATTATTAAATCTTTTTAAACCTGTCATTTTATTTTCTTTGGTAATATTGAATAAAAATGATAGCATAATTGTTTTTTTTCTACAATATTTCCCCCAATATTTTTATAAATATTATATTGAAGGTTAAAAATTGTCTTAGAAACTAAAAGGGCTTCAGATAATAATACCTGAAACCCTTTTAACAATTAATTCAATTTTTCAAAAACACAGAATTATTTTAGCTTGCTTCCGCAGCCCGGACAGAATGCTGCACCTTCCTCAACCTTAGCACCACAGGATGGGCAGAATTTTGCCCCGCCTTTAATTTCCTGTGGGGGTGGAGGAGGTTGAACATACTGCTGTGGAGTAACAACCTGTGCCTGCGGACCTTTTTTCCTTGTCACAATCAATATAACCACAACAACAATTATGACAATCAGTCCCCCCAAAACACCAACTATTATCCATACCCATGAAGGAACTTTTCCTGCCTCCCTGACAGGCTCAACTTTTATGCTTTCAGTAGCTAATGTCTCGACAGCTATTGTGGCTGCTGTTGTCTCTTCAACAGTCTCAGTGGCTACTGTCAGCGGAACATCACTACCCATATTAGCCTGGGCTTTTGCCTTATATTCCTGTGCCAAAAGATGACCAGCACTTAAATTCAGGACCGCATCAAAATGCTTAAGAGCCTCACTGAAGTGATTCTGCTTGTACATTGCAAGCCCGGTTCTCCACTCTGCATCAACCTGACCAAGCTTATTTTCAGTTCCAAGCAATGCCTTTATATCATTTGCTGGCCTTAAATAAAGATTGGTGTTGTCCGTTCCCATTGTAAGTATGCCAATAATAGTTCCATTGCTCTTGCTTATTACAGGACCACCGCTGTTGCCTGGCCTTGCATCACCCTGAACCTGCAGGACATCAGTGCCCCTGTACATTACCCTTCCACTTATTGAGCCCTGTGTAACTGTTGGATTTAAGGCGTTGTTCTGGCCAATGTCAGAAGTCCAGGGATAGCCAATAATTGTAACTTCACTACCAATGTCAATCATTGAAGAATCTCCAATAATGGCTGATGAAAGGGCTCTTCCTGTAACCGGTGCTATTTTAATTATAGCTATATCTCTCTGATCCCTGTCGCTTAAATTTACCACTTCAGCCCTTGTATAGGTATTGCCTGGATTATCGGGAACATTTGCAGTTGCGGTGTTGAACTGAACCCAGACTTCCCTGTCCGGTTCAGTTTTATTTGTACCCTCAACCTTGAAATTGTCATATATCCAGTTCCAATCTGCATCGGTTAAATTGTAGTAATCATCCGGATACTCATTGAAGATATAGGCATCAAGAATAGCCCACTTCAGCGCTACATAATTTGCCACTATGTCATCAACCATATGACCTGCAGTAACAATTGTTCCTGTTTCAGGATTCACTACAAAACCGGTTCCGCCAAATGGACCGTAATAGTATTGCTCACTCCAGGCTGCACGCTCAGTGTCATATACATATGCAAAATAAATCGATGTAATATAGCAGACTGCAGGCTGGACAAGCAGATAAGCATCCCCTGGTGAAAACTCATACTCAACCGATTCTTTGGTAGCTTCATCCTGGGCATAAACCATAGATGTAAAACCCAGAACCAGCGCCATTACAAGAAAAATCAGCAGAATTTTTAATAAATTTCTTTTCATTTTACTCCCCCCAAAAAAATTTAAATAATAGCACAATTAAACCAGAACACCGCAAATAACGCTATAATAAATAACGCTATAATAAGATTATATTTAATATATCGGTATAGTCAACTAAAAAGTTTAATCAATTTTTTAAAACATAGTTGTAATAATTTAAGAACTGCGGAATTATAATACTGCTGTCAAAAAGCTTTGCCCTTTTCCTCGCTTCAAAACCCATTTTATCTTTCAAATCTTTATCACACAGGATCCTAAGTGCAGAGCTTGCAAGCAATTCTACATCATCAGGGTCAACAAGGTATCCGCAAACACCGTCCACCACAACTTCTGGAAGTCCTCCAAATTTTGTACCCACCACTGGAACCGAACAGCTTAAAGCCTCAAGCGCTGATAACCCGAAACTTTCATTTTTGGATGGCAGCATATACAAATCACTTATAGATAATAAAGGTATTATATCATCAAGGATTCCAATGAAAAATACTTTATCTGATAAATTTAACTTTTCTGTAAGTATCCTGCACTTTTTAATTTCTGGTCCATCCCCAATTAAAATCAATTTGGCTTTTATGCTTCTGGTGATTTTGCAAAATGCTTTTATGATATTCTGCACTTTTTTTACCGGCCTGAAATTGGATATGTGGCTTATTACCATATCATCCCTATCTATGAAATTAAAACCACAATGAATGCCTTTGCTGTCAGCATCTTTATTCAAGCGGTTATCCCTTGTATATCTTTCCGTATCAATAAAATTATATATAACTCTCATATCTTTATTTATATTAAAAATTTTATCCGTCAAATCCTTGAGATACCGTGATACACATGTAATTCCATCACTGTTTTCAATACTGAACTTTGTGATCTTAAAAAAAGAAGCATGATTTCCAACAAGGGTTATATCGGTACCGTGCAGTGTGGTAATATATTTTATCTTATTCTCCCCCACTATCTTTTTAGCAAGATATGCAGAGGCTGCATGTGGCATTGCATAATGAACATGAATGATATCAAGATTAAAGCTTTCAATAACTTCAGACATTTTAACGCTTAAAGAAAGTGTATAGGGTGGATATTTAAAAAGAGGATAATCCATCACTTCAACCATATGAAAAAAAATATTTTTTAACTCCTTGTTCAACCTGAATGGAACACCATAACTGATAAAGTGGACATTATGACCTCTTTTTGCAAGCTCTAACCCAAGGTCTGCTGCCACTGCTCCACTACCGCCATAAGAAGGGTAACATACTATTCCAATATTCATAACAGCTCCATAAAATATTTATAATAAGTAGTTAAAGAATTCAACAGGGTCATCGATCATTAAATCACTTTCAATAAAATATGGCTCACCATATTCTGCCTTTATTCTAAGCCCATAACATTTATCTCTACTTGTTATCAGGTCCTTAAAAAACCTGGAATTGATATAAGTTGATTTATCCACTGAACTGTACCTATAAAATTGAGACCTGTAAGCCCTGCATACCTTCATTTTTTGTTTATGGTATTCTGAAATATCTACAATAAAACTTGGTTCAAAAAAATAATTGAGCATATAAAATATAACTATTTTTGGTCTATGAAAAGAATAAGCAGTTTTATACTTTTCAAGACCTGAAATAAAAATCGCATCCTTTAGAAGTTTATGGGAATTCTCATGATCGGGGTGCCTGTCCTTGTAAAAAGGAATAACAGCAATTTTTAGCTTATACTTCCTTACTGCATCTATAACTTTTAATCTGCTGCTCTGATCATTAATTATATTACAATCATTTAGTTCAAGATTTTCTCTTAAATCCAACTTTAAAAGTTTAGAAGCTTCTTCAGTTTCTTTTTCTCTCAATCTTATATCGCCATTTGTAGAAAGCTCACCCCTGGTTAAATCAATTATTCCAGTAGTATAGCCCTTATCCTTTAATTTTAATAAAAGCCCCCCACACCCAATCTCCGCATCATCCGGATGTGGGCTGAATGCTATTATATCAATTACACCGTCTGACAATTTATTTTACCTTTCCAATTTTACCTTATTGATTATTAAATTCTTTTATCATCAATAATCCTGAAATCAATATAAATGCTCTTTAGAGAGTTTAAATTGTACTTAAAGATTTATTCCTGCCACTTTTCAATTTTTACTCAAACTTATAAAAATATCTATTAAATAATAATAAGGAATTTATGATAGAAATCAAAAGGTTTTACAATATCATATATATTGTCTAGCAGCTTGAAATCATATTTATTTATATAACTGAAAACATTTATAATTCTTTCCTGAAGCTTATTTTCCGGAAAAATATTTATGTATAATTTATCAAGGTTTGCAGAAATTAAATCACCGCTTTTTTCAACCTCTGAATAAAGTTTCTTTCCAAGAACTTCTATTTCCTTTCTGAAATTTCTTTCAATTCTATCAAAAGCATTACCAATACTGCCAGCACTTTCTGTACCTTCTTTAATGCCCCCAATGCCTGTACTGCTGGTGCTGCCTGAGGTTTTAGGGTGGAAACTTAGCGTTTTTTTTAGCTCATCTAATTTTAAAAATATATCATTTTCAAAATTTTTCAATAAAGAGTCAACATCTTTACCCGCACCGCAAGAAATAATTTTCTTTCGAACTTTGTTTTTTTCTTCTCCAAGTTCTTCATATTCAATGCCAAGCCTTCTTATTGATTTTTCAATTTTTGATTCTATTATAGTAGCTGAAAACCTTGGGTATATTATTCCTGTTTTAAGGCCAAACATCTCATATACTTTTTTTAGCTGCCCGTAGTAGCTCACTTCACCGGGGCCGCATACATCTGCCAGGACAGGCAGCACCATGTCCTGAAAAATTGGCCTTAATATTACATTTAAGCTAATCCGGGATGTCCTGTCTTTTAAAAACATAAAAAGATCTTCACCATTAAAACTGTAATCTGACAAAACAAAAAGACCGTCGCTATTTTCAATAAACCTTTCCCTCACCCCTTCAACATCCAAGAAAAAATTTAAATTTTTTACATCAGCCAGTATTTGCGAATGATATCCTTCACTCTTTAAATTATTACCTGATTCTTTTACAGCATCGAATATCCCTACATAATTTTTTATATCAAATTTAATTAGTTCAAGTGCAAGTTTTTTTAAATCCGGCTCTGATGGATCCACTATCACTAACCCGTATTTTGAAAACAATTTTGTAACCAGTATCGAAAAAAAAGAGGAAAGATTTATGACACATGAAGAATCTGCAAATGACTTTTCATTATAAGAACTTTGCCTTGCATAATTCAAACAGTCATCAAGCAAATCCGTGATCTTTTCAGTAAAATCTGTTGGAGAAGTAAAATAATCTTTAATATCATTGATTTTTTGTTTTAAAAATTCCTCTGGAATAAAAATTTTTGAAAATCTCTGGTTCTTCCTTGACCACTTAGTTTCAGAGAAGCCCAATTCAAATTTTCTAACTTCTTTGTTCAGCAGATAAAAATTATTAATTTGCTCAAAATTACTGTCATCAGAAGCATTCCAGAAAAGTGGTATAACATTACAGTTTAAAAATTCTGATAAATAATGACTGAGTTTAATAATGGTAAGTATCTTATATATTATAAAAACAGGTCCTGTCAGAAATCCTGGCTGCTGTCCTCCTATAACCACATAAGTTTTTCGTTCTCTTAAAAGATCTATATTATCAAGAGTTTTCTGGCTGCAGCAAAGCCTGCTGTTTAAAGACTTTAGTATATTTACAACTCTGACTCTAAAATTATTATCATAAAGCTTGTTTATATCCTCTGCTCTTCTTTTAAATTCCTCCTTACTGCGGTAATCATAATGGTAGTGCTGGCTTACCCTGTCAAAATTGAAAATAAAGTTATAAAACAATGAATTATAATAAAAATTTGAAGATTTTATTTCTTTTAAATTAAACATTATTTATATAATATTAAAATTAAATGAATAAGCAACTAAAATTAAAAAAAATCGGGAAAGTAGCAGTTGCCCTAAGTGGAGGAATTGACAGTGCAGCTGCAGCTTATCTTTTGAAAAAAAAAGGTTTTGACATATTCGGGGTAATACTAAAGCTCGATAATGACAGCTATTTCAAGAAAAATTTTCAATCTGTGGATAAGATTTGCAGGGAATTACAGATAAAAAAATACATACTTGACCTATCAAAGGTTTTTCAGGAAAAAATAATTGAACACCTCTGTACAGTTTATTTAGAGGGCAGAACGCCAAATCCGTGTGTTGAATGCAATAAATTAATAAAATTTGGATTACTGCTTGAAAAAATAAGGGATTTCGGAGCCAGTTATCTGGCAACAGGACATTATGCCAGAATAAAAAAATCAAAAGACAAAGATTTTTTTGAACTGAAAAAAGGCCTGGATAAGATAAAAGACCAGAGCTACTTTTTATGGAAATTAAACCAGGGGCAGTTAAGCCAGATAATTTTTCCACTCGGAAACCTGTGTAAAAGCCATGTTAAAAAAGTTTCATTTGAAGTTTTTCCATTCCTGAAATATCGTAAAGAAAGCCAGGAAATATGTTTTTTAAAAGGGACAAATTACAAAGACTTTCTTATTAGGAGATTAAAAATAAAAAAAAATATAAGCAGTGGAAAAATTATCAACTCTTCTGGCCTGATACTTGGCACTCATAAGGGTTATCCATTTTATACAATAGGACAGAGAAAAGGTCTGGGTGTAAGTCATTCAAGACCACTTTATGTAAAAGATATAATTCCTGAAGAAAACATAATCATAGTCGGTGAGGAAGCAGAAATTTCTAATCAACAGTTTTACGTTCATGATTTAAACTTCATATCTGGTGAACCACCTGCTCTTAAATTTAATGCAAATACTAAAATAAGATATAATTCATATGAACAGCCGGCAAAAATTCATATTACCAGAGATGATAAAGCAGGTGATAGGGCTTTAATAAAATTTACCACTGCCCAGAAAGCTGTAACACCGGGCCAATCTGCCGTCTTTTACCAAAGAGAAACCCTTTTAGGTGGAGGAATAATAAAATAAGCACTTCCAGTTTTATAATGGGGGCAAATGCAAGGCTATAAGAAATAACGGCTTGATGTTGAGAAAACCTTTTAAAGGCTGAAGCGGGCATGGTTCCTCTGCAAAGAGGGGAGCGAAGCCTTAAAACAGAGCAAACTTTGGCTCTCTGGGGCAAAGCTTGCGTGTTTTCGAAAAATTCAGCCGTTGTTTCAATAATTTGTTTACAGTAGCAAAAAGTTAATTTTTTACAAAAATATGCCATAAAAAATAGCAGTCTTTTAACCTTTTACAATTTCCTTATTTTTTTTCTTAAAAATTTTTTTATTTTTTATTTTCAAATTTTTTTATTTTGATTTAGAATATGTAAAAAAGAATTAAAATTTAATTCAAAACATTTACTAAAGGAGGAGCTTAATGGATGCCTACTGTGTAAAATGCAAATCTAAAGTTGAGGTCAAAGACCCAAAAGAAGTAAAGATGAAAAATGGAAGGCCTGCAGTTACTGGAAGCTGTTCAAAATGTGGAACAAAAGTTTTTAAAATAAAGTCAAAATCAGACAAGTAGGTTTATTCATCTAATATCTGGATGCAATTTGTTTAGACTCCAAATAAAAATATAATATTAAAATTGTTTGGAATACATTGAATAGCGGGGAAATTTTATCTAAGGAAATAACCCTTTTACTCAATGAAATATTTCAATGTAATTTTAATATTATAGTATTTTTAATTCCATATTGCTGGATTGTATTAATTTGTGTTTTAATTAAATATCGTTATCAGGTATATTTCCAATAATTAAGCCTATTTGGAAATAGTCATTAAAAGTTTTTTGCACTTTATAATAAGCCAGGTATATAAAAGGCTGCAAAAATCAGGTATAAAAGGAATGGCATAAAGAGAAAGAAATGAAAAGCCAGGAACACCCCAAATATGCATTTTTTCAGGGTAACATTGTTGAAATATCCATGGCAAAAATAGACATAAGAACCAATGCCCTTCAATACGGTACTGCAATTTTTGAAGGAATCAGGAGTTACTGGAATGAAAATGAAAAACGCAGCTATGTATTCAGAATTGAAGATCATTACAAGAGGCTTTTTAAAAATGCAAACATATTAATGATTAAAATCAAATATAAGCCTGAGGAGCTTTTAAGCATCACCCTGGACCTTTTGAGAAAGGAAGCCTATACAGAGGATGCATATGTAAGGCCTTTCGCATATAACAGCAGTTTAAAAATAGGTCCGAAACTCAATGATATGGAACAGGATCTTTTTATATATTCAATACCTCTCGGGGAATACCTTGATATAAATAAACCCATAAATGTTTGTATTTCATCCTGGACTAGAATACCTGATAACTGCATACCACCAAGAGCAAAAATTTCAGGCTCATACATAAATTCTGCACTTCAGAAGACAGAAGCATTGATTAACGGATATGATGAAGCTATAGTTCTAACTTCAAACGGCCAGCATGTAAGTGAAGGAAGTGCCATGAATTTATTTATGGTTAAGGGGGACGACCTTATAACTCCTCCAGTAGTCGATGATATACTTGAGGGAATTACACGGGATACAGTAATTAAAATTGTAAAGGACAAACTCGGAATTGAAACCCAGGAAAGATCTATTGATAGAACAGAACTCTATACTGCAAATGAACTATTCTTATGCGGTACCGGTGCCCAGGTTTCACCAATAGGAAGTGTTGATAAAAGGTTAGTTGGAAACGGTGAGGTGGGAAAGCTAACAAAAAAAATTCAGGATTTATATTTTAAAGTTGTAAAAAATGAGCTGGAAGAATACAAGTATTGGTGCAAAAAGGTCTAAATCCGGAATCCAATTTTAATATCCAAATTCAACACATACTATAAAAAGCACAATTTTTTATGCATTCAGGTTTTTTTCTTGCTTTAAAATCCCTGCTGTTGATATGTCCGATGGTTTCAAGCAGTGTTTCCTCAAACACCCTTGTCTCGCCCCCGGCAATAGAAAATTCATACACACTGCCGTCTTCAAGATATAAAATGAAGCTTGATATTTTTTCAGAACTTATATTAAAGATACTGGAAATTCCTGCAGTGTATGATTTCAACTGGTTAATATAGTTTTTATTTTCATGATTTTTTGAAAAAGCCGATACTTTATAATCAATAATCCTGATGTTTCCATCATTTTTAATGTCGAGCCTGTCAACCTTGCCGCTTATAATTATGCCATTCAGGTTCCAGTAAAAAAGTTTTTCAAGCATTATTATTTCTGTATCGTCAGGTTGAAAAAATCTGCTTTCCATATAGTTCTTAACATATTTTTTTAACTCTTCCTCACAATTAATTAAAGAATTTAAATCTGTTAAAACTTCCGATTTTAAAAGAGAATCTCCTTTAATATTATCCAATTTAATCGGATTATTTTTCACAAGATTTCCATATTTTAACATTGTAACAAGCTCAATAATTTTATGTACCTGCTGGCCTATCCCGGCTCTTTCGCTTAAAGGTTCGGGTATATTGTAAACATATTTCCATAAATATTTTTTTGGGCAATCTATATAATTTAAAAGTTCGGTTAAGGAAAAATATTTCTTTGGTTTACCCATGTATTTATTTCTTGCTGTATGGGGTAAACTCTTTATGAATTTTTCAGAATTTTCAATATCATTTATTAAAACAGGCACTTTTATTTCCTTTAGTTTTTTAATAAGTATTTTATCTATCTCCTTTAAGGTCGCGGAATTAAAGACTTCATATTTTTTTAACTCATCAATATTATTTTTCTTTTCTTTTTTTTCTTTTAAACCCGGAGATAAAATTTCTTCTAATTTAACCACTTTACCTGTGAATTTTTTTCCGGTATTTTTCTTTATAAAGTCAGCACTTTTTTTACCTATTGATCTTACAATATCATTTTTTAAAACATCAACAAGAAAAGGCAGTGCATCCAGAGGTTTTTTCTTAATATTTTTTAAATCCCTCTCATTTTCATAGCTGCTGTAAGATATCAGCAGGTACTTCTTAGCCCTGCTGCATCCAACATAAAAAACCCTCCGCTCTTCTTCAATGGCCAGCCTTTTTATCTCATCATCATACTTCTTTTTACTTGTAAAATTAGCTTTCTGACTGTAAATTGCCCTGTCCTTTCGCAGCAATGCAGGTATTTTAAATTTTTTAGATGAAACATTCGTAAAATAATCCCGTTTCCACAGCATTGGCATGAACACTGCTTCAAATTCAAGACCCTTTGCAGCATGAATTGTCATTATTTTTATTGAATTGCTTTCAGAAAACTCTATCATATCCGGATCCTCTTCCTCTGTTCTTGCAACATCTTTAAGATATGCTATAAAGCCTTCAAGGCTGTAGCCTGATTTTTCTAATTCAAAATCAGAGCCAATTTTTATAAGAGTTTCAATATTTCTAATTTTTATTTTTGCAGATTTATCAAGACTTGATCTCAATTCATCTGCAAGGCCGGAATGATTAAATATTAAACTTATAAGCTCGCTTAATTTTAAAAAATCTGCCTGTTCAAGGTAGAAATTAAACTCATTTAAAAATTCTTTCAACCTCTTTTTTACTTCAGGGCCAATATAAGAATTTGAAGAATAATTGATAATGCCGTCCAGAAAACCAAACCCAGTGCTTTCCCATCTATCAAAAAGTTCTCCCTTTAGCCAGTCAAATCTTTTTAAAAAAAACAGGTCCCTGTCAGAAATTTTATATTTTGGAGACTGCAGCAAATACAGGAGGTAAACTTCATCTTTGATATTATTAATTACCATTAACCATGAAATTATAAATAAAATTTCAGGCTCATAAAAAAATCCTTTACTGCTTACAAGTTCATACCTCAGGTTATTATTATCAAGGGCAGCGATTATTTTTTTAAATCTTTTTCTCCTTGCAAGTACTGCAATGTCCTTTAACCTTAAACCACTGTCTAGAAGTATCTTAATATTTTTTATAATTTCATCGATTTCTTCCCTTGAGGTTTTACATTTAAAAAATAAAACTTCAGAATATTTCCCTTTAAATTCAGGTTTTAGTTCTTTGCTAAATCTTTCTTTATTTGCCGCAATAACACTGTCTATAACCCTGACTATATTATGCCCTGACCTGAAATTTGTTGTCAGGTAAAAATCAGATACCCCATAATTTGAAAAAACATCCCAGTAATTAAATCTCAGTATATTTTCAACACAGGCACCCCTGAAAGAATAAATGCCCTGGTCATCATCGCCAACTATTGTAAGGCTGTTAAAACCATGATTATAAAGCAGTGAAATAAGATAACCCTGGGCTACATCTGTATCCTGAAACTCATCAATAAAAATATATTTAAACCTGTTTTGATAACTGCTTTGCAATTCACTGTCTGATAAAAGTAGTCTGTAGGGAAGAAAAATATGGTCATGATAGTCAATAAAATTATTTAGCCTTTTTATTTCTTCATATCTTGAATATATGCAAATTAAATCCTGCTGGTAATCCGCCACCTCCAGCTCTTCATCCTGAAGGGCCCTGCTCTTAAATCCGGTCAGGCTATTTCTATAAGAATTAATGTAACCGTCAAGATTTTCCGGGCTTATTAAATTTACTTTCAGGCTCCAGATATATTTAAGAACTCCTTCAATAAATTTTGATATATCCTTCCCTATTGCAATACTTTGAAAGTCATATGACTTTATAATCTCATAAAGTATCTGCCATGACTTTGGAATATTAATCAGCCTGTAATTTTTACCAAGTCCTAATAAAAAACTATTTTCACTTATAATATAATTTCCAAAAGCATTGAAGGTAAAAATATTTATAGATTGAAAATCAATTTTTTTCCCTACTTCACTTTTAATTCTCTGCCTCATATTCTCCGCAGCATTTCTTGTAAAGGTAATGGCAAGAATTTCACCGGGCTGGCATAATCCCTTCTTTAATATATCAATAATACTTTGTGTTAAAATAAGTGTTTTGCCGGAACCTGCACAGGCAATAATTCTCTTTATACCAGCCTTACTTTCAAGAACTGCAAGCTGCTGTTCAGTTATTTTTAAATCAGTATATTTAGCTTTTTTATTACCTTTCATCCCATCCTGAAATGCTTTTATCTTATATTTTTATTATGCACTATTATCCTGCTTTTCTATTATTTTTCATTCCTGCCCAGTATTTTTATCCTGTATTACTATCGTGCATTTTTATTCGGACAAACTATTTTAAAATTACAATCAATGCATGAATAACTGCTGCGCGGCTCAGCCTCAAAATTTTCATTTTTTATATCATCAATTATGTTACCTAAAAAATTACCAAAGTCTTTAAAATCAAAAAATTCATCAGAAAGTTTATATACCTGATTTCGTTCGTCCCCTAAGAAAATGTATTTGAGAAGATATTTTTTATTCCTTATGAACTCCATTTCAGGACTTAATTCAACAGCAAATCTATAAAGCCTTAACTGGATTTCATTTTCCAAAAAAGAAGCCGATATTTTATTTGAACCTGATTTAAAATCAATAAGTTCAATAATATCATCTTCTAAAAAATTCAACTGGTCAATTCGCCCTCTAACCTTTTCGCCATTAAATTCAAATCCAAACTCTTTCTCGGTTAGTGTTTTCAGTGCATGTGAAGGAAAATAATTATCAAAATATTTCTTAAAATCACTAATCGCCCTGAAATGGAAAACTTTTTTTAAATATTCAAATTCAAATCCAATGTCTTCAAAAACTTTATCAATAATTTTTAAAAGTCTTTTCCATGAAAAATCACTGCTGCCCCCTTTAAAAAAAAATTTCATGATTTTATGGTATGCGCCTCCTATGATTAAACCCATGCTCTTTTCTTCTTTTAAACCAATATAATCTCTTATTTTGTATCTATAAGGACACTCAAGATATGTATTAAGTGATGTATAGGAAAACACGGGCTTTATTGATTGAAATGGGTCCCGGCTGTTCTTTGTAAAATTTCTGCTGCCCCACCACTTATCATAAGGATAAAATAATTTTAAAAATGATACTGCCCTCAGGTAATTCTTAACATTTATTTTTAAGCCTTTTTTTAATTTAATAGTTTTTGCTGCTGCAGTTTTTCTAACCAGCCACCTGCTGCCTGTGTATGAATAAAGAAGTTTATAAAATTCAGGAAGATAACCTGCAGCTTTGTTATCCCGAAATATATTTTTACCCTTTTTTTGTTTTTTATACTTAGTTTCAGCATCACTTTTCAATGTTCTGTAAATATTTTTAACTTCCTCAAAAAAAATTGAATTATCCTCCATTCTATTTGCTGTAATAAATAAAGAAGATTTTGCACGGGTCATACCTGTATAAAAAAGATTTCTCTCATTCTCCATATGTTTTTTTCTTATCTCTTCACCGGGAAGAATTTCACCTTCTGAAAAATAATTAAAGATTTGCAAATCATACAGTTGAGTCTTGCCAAAAGCTGCAGGAAGATAATTCTTACTTATAAAAGGCATAAAAACTACTTCAAACTCAAGCCCTTTGCAGTGGTGGTAGCTAATAACATTTACATAACCCTGTTTTACAATCTCCCTTATGCTTTCTTCAATTTCTTCAAGAAAGTCATTGCCTTCAATATCTTCTAAAAATAAAAGGTAATCCCTAACAGAATTGTTGAAAGGATTGTTACCTGAAAAATCTTTTAAGCTTTCAAGATAGTCTCCTAAAATATTAAGGTAGCTCTCCCTTTCAGATTCAGAAATAGTTTTATTTTTTAATAAAAAATCTATAATGCCAATTCTTTCTGTATTTAAAAATTTAAGTACAAAATCATAAACACTTAAATTTGCCAGTTTTAAAATACTACCCACTTTATCTTTAAACTCAACAAGTTTTAACAGCTCACCACCATCAGATACCTCCGGATCCCTATAAATTTTTTCTAATTCTTTATTATTAAATGAGAATATACAATCCCACAAATTATTCTTTTTATAAGAATCCATTCTTTTTATGTAAAGTGGACTTATTCCAACAAATATTGAACCAAGAATGGATTCCAAAAGTTTATTTTTTAATTTGTTTTGGTCTTCTTCTTCATGAATGAATTTATCATCTTTGCATAAGTTCTCATTCCCATCAGTCAAAAGGATGATAAATCTTAAAAAATTAATGATATATTGAATACCCGCGTTTTCTAGAATTGTTCTTGAAGACCTGTGCGTAAATAATATCCCATCCTGCCTGAGGGCATTCTCTATAAGTCTTGTCTTATACCCGAGCCCTTTTACAAGTATGCATATATCCTCGGGTTTTACTTTTTTTACAATAATTTTTTTCTTTATCTGCTCAACTATAAAATTAACCTCATCAATTGTGGTCTTAAACTCTTTTATAAAAACTGAATCATAAATACTGGCAATTGCATTTTTCTTTTCGGTGGTTTTCTTTACTGATGAACTTTTCGATATCCGGTTTTCATTTAAATCAATAAAATTACCTGTAACTTTATTTAAAAAATAATTACTTCTGTGATTTGTTTTTAAAAATAAGACATTTTTTTCAGGGTCCTGGTCCTGGTATATTTTTTCTACAACTCTTCCAAAATTATTTATTGCTGACCCTCTGAATGCATAAATACTCTCATCGTCATTCCCAAAAAAAATAAGGTTTGAATCTGAAAGAAGACCGGCAATCTGAAACTGCGCATTGTTTAATTCCTGGAGCTCGTCAATTATTATAAAATCATAGAACTGCTTAACAGAATTTCTGATACTGCTATCACCCTTTAAAATATTAACAGTATCCACAAGCAGCCTGCCGTAGTTGTATAAATTCCTGCTTAAAAGAACTCTGTTGTAATTGGCATAAATACCCACAATCTCTGAAAAAACAGGATTATTATATGGGGTAAATTTACTTGAAAGATCAGCCGGGGCTAATAAACTTTCCTGTGCTCTTAAAATGAAGTCAAAAACTTCCTGGGCAAAACTATTACTAACAAAAGAATTACCCCTTATATATTTCAATGTTAATGGATAATTTTTCTTCTCCAGGCCATCTATGACTTCTTTTAAAAGCTTCCACTGCTGTGTGGCGTTCAATATTTGAAATTTATTATTAAAATCAAATAATACGGGCCCTAGATTGTCATACAAACCCTTCAAATAAAAAGTTTTTTCAACAAAATCAGCACAGAAAGAAAAAAAGGAAGTTATCGGGATTTCAAATATACTCCTGCCTGCAGATTCTGCTGCTTTTTCCCTTAAAATTTTTGCCCATCTTCTGTTGAAACAAAAAACTAGTATTCTTGAAGGATCAATTTTCTTTTTATTTAATAGATATATAAGTACTTCAATCAGTAAATGGGTTTTTCCTGTACCAGGCGGTCCAGTTATTAAAAAAAAACCATTTTTTTGATTTAAAAATCTCTTTAATTTTGAGTGCAGCATCAATACAATACTGTAAATAAAAATATTAAGTTAGGCTGGAGCGGGGTACGGGAATCGAACCCGCCTCTTGAGCTTGGGAAGCTCATGTACTACCAATATACTAACCCCGCAGAAGTTTCAAGATATTTCTTCTTTTTGAGTATCCTCTTTCCCTTCATGTGGCTGATTTTTCTCATGAATAATTGGAGCCATTGCTGTTTCCTGTTTTTTAACTCTTACTGCACCTTCCTCAGGAATCAAATTTGTTACCGTTAAATTTGTATCAATAACTTTTATATTCAATTTATTTACTGCTACTTCCCTTGCAGTTTTTATAATTTCGTTCATTTTTTCAGGAATATTTAAACCCTGCCCGAGCTCAACAAGCATATTGATTATTACACCGGCGGATTTTGGAATTAAACTAACTCTTAAATTTTTCAGACCATCCAGCAGAAGAACTGATTCTTTAATTTGCTGGGATATTGTTTCAAGGGTAATCATTGCCTTGCCTGATTCCACATTATAAATCTTTGCAATCCTTACCTTCCTTCGATAAAACTCAAGAAGTAAAAGCAGCACACATACAACCAGGACCAGAATCATCACAGGTATTGATATGTATGGGCTTATATTACCCCGTGGATTAAATATCCTTGATGCAATACCCGACCACTCAAAAAGACCTGCAATTTCATTTGCTATTGAAAGGAAAGAGATAAAAACAAAAAAGACTAAAATCAAAACAATTATTATTCTGTTAAAAATATTCAATGTATCCCCCTTTACAATTTAGATTTATAAATTTTTATATTGATATTATTATACCCAAATTAAAAAATCAGTAAAACTAAAAATAATTAAAAACGTCTATTTAGCAGCAATTTCTGTATCCTTTTATAAATTATTTAATTTTATTCTTATTTTATAAAAAACTAATAAAATAAATAACCATGAAAAATTTAATTATTTTAAACCCCGCATCATTTAGTGGTAAAACAGTTGAAAAAAAAGAAGAACTTGAAGAATTACTTAAAAAATTAGGCCTGGACTATAAAATACATATAAGCAGAAGTACAGATGATATCACTCAAACAGTTAGGAGCAATATTGATAATTTCACAAATTTCATCTCTTTTGGTGGAGATGGTACACTTCATTATATTGTCAATGTCCTTGTTGCTACAGATAAAAACGTGGGCTGTATACCGATGGGCTCGGGTAATGATATTGCAAGAAATATGAAAATACCACAAAATATGGAAGAGTGCTGCAGGATATTAAAAAACCCCAGAATTAAAAGGGTTGATCTTGGACTTATTAACAGCAAATATTATTACCTTGCAGTTTCAGGGTCAGGTTTTGACTCTGTTGTCAATGATCTTGCAAATAATACAAAATTCCCGCTTAAGGGACCTGCAAAATATAAATATGCGGTATATAAAACCCTGATAACTTTCAGATCAAAAAAGTTCTCTTTTAAATATGATGGGTATCAGAGAAATCTTGATGCAATGATGCTTGCAGTTGGTAATATGTCAACATACGGTGGAGGGATGAAAATAGCACCGCAGGCTGACCCGACCGATGGAATCCTGGATTTATGCATAATAAAAAGGATGAGTAAAATTCATTTTATTAAAACATTCCCCTCAGTTTATGAAGGTACACATACAAACGATCCCTTTGTTGAATATCTGAAAGTAAAAAGTATCGAAGTTGACAGTGAATATAATTTTAGTGTTTTTGCGGATGGGGAATATATCTGTAAACTACCTGCAAAATTTGAGGTTTTACCTAAAACTTTAAACTTTCTTACTGCAAATACCTGATCCAGACACCATTTTTAATGATAAATACAGTTGAAGGCGGGTCAACCCTTTCACCATTTGAATTAAACTCTATATGGCCGACAACTCCATCATAGGAAGTAGATTTAAGTTCTCCCATAAAATCCTCAGGAGAAATAGAATTTGCTTTTTTCATTGCATTTATCAATATATAAAATGCATCATAACAGTACGGGGCAAAAACACCAGGGCCTTCCCTGCTAATATCATCGTCCTTCATTTTCAAAACATAATCATTATACTTTCTCCAGAATTCAATTGCTTTCTTATCTTCAGAATATTTTGCAAGTGAAGGAGGCTCGGGGACAATGGCAATAATGCCTTCAAGATACTGGCTGTCAGTAATTGCAGTAATACCTTCATCCATACCTATTTCTTCCGCTATAAACTGTGAATTTAAGTTTAACTTTCTGACCCTGGTAATCAAATCAGCCAGTTCATTATATTTCGCACAGAAAAAAATAATATCAGGTTCATCAATTAAAAGATTTTCTGCAAGTATGTTGTAATCATCTGAATTAAAATTGACCGAATACCTTTTTTGAAATGTAATATTCCTGCTTTCAAATATCTCTATTAAAAAATCTAAAAGTTTTATTGAATAGTCACTTCCGTTATCAATAATAATTAACTTTTCAGGTTTAATAACTTCACTAATAAAATTAGCAATATTTTCCACCTTCTGGCTGTTATTGATAATCATTCTAAAGAAGTTACTGAAGCCCCTTGATATTTCTTCACCCTGTGATGAAGGTGTAATTAATGGAATATTAAATTCTGAATAAACAGGAAGCGATGCCTTGGTAGTTCCGTTGAAAGTTGAGCCGATTACAGCAGAAACACCTTCGTCAGCAAATTCCTGAGCAATTAAAAATGCCCTTTCCGCATTTCCCTCATCATCTTTAGTGATTATATTAATTTTGTAATCAAATCCACTCACTCTTACAGGGGAAAGCTCCGAAGCTGCAATGCTTAAACTAATTAACTGGTCCTCCCCAAAAAACTTATCATCACCTGAAAAAACTGCCTGGTTGCCTATCCTTATATACTTTTCTTTGCTTTCACATGCAGAGAAAAAAAGAGATGAGGATATTATTAATAAAAACAGTACAATGGAAAAAAAATAACCAAAAAAAACTGCAGTATATTTAGATTTATTTTTACTCATGATATTCAAATTTAAATAATAACTTGAATAATTAAAAATAATTACAATTTAAAATCACTTAAAAAGGCTATTTTTTAAAGTGATTATACCAGAAAAAAATTATTAATTAATAGAAAAACCCATTTTTTAGAAACAAAAGTGCTGAAATATTCGACTATCTTATTGATTTGTTATTAATATTAGCTCACAATTTAGCATTAGAGCTTTTAATTAATAAAATTACTATAGTTTTATCATTGTTTTATTATAGTTTTATTATCTGAAATATTTTTTAAAAAATTTAAACTGAAAATTATTATTAGCAGTTTTTAATAAATGTTATTTAATTTAACCTAAAATGCTAAAAATATTAAAAAATAAAAGCATAGAAAGTAAGCCTGAAAAAAAAATCAAATCAGCAATATTTATTTATAAAATAATATAAGCTTAAGGACAAAGGTTTTAGTATTTTTTTGTACCTTAGGCGAAGTGAAAGGAATGGGTATAAAAATGAATAAAATCGCAATTGTTACAGACAGTACTGCAGATCTGCCTGTGGAAATGTACAGGAAATACAATATTGAAGTTGTGCCATTATCAGTAATTTTTGAAGAAAAAGCTTATGTGGATGATAGAATTGATATAACAATAGAACAATTCTATGAAAAATTGA
>Ga0194113_10001290_pt1 | contig 34397 bp, 33 predicted proteins | sample TA2MahC200mmetaG_FD_146193 | JGI IMG/M metagenome (GOLD analysis project Ga0194113, IMG submission 146193) | Freshwater microbial communities from Lake Tanganyika, Tanzania - TA2015017 Mahale Deep Cast 200m | ecosystem: Environmental > Aquatic > Freshwater > Lake | place: Tanzania: Lake... | reverse complement strand
AGCCGTGGCCGATGAACAGATGGAGCGCCTGACAATGCGGACAGACTTCGGGACGGGGAAAATCGAGTTGCTCGAACTGATCCAGGTATTCGACAACGGAGCCAAACTCGGTTACAATGACCATGTTCGTGAGCCCGGTCCGAAGGAAGCTGCCAAGCTGATCCCTTCGGGTCGGGCTATGCCTTTCTCCAGGGTGTTGCACAGGATACACGATTCCCGGAGAAAATGCAAAAGCCGCCCTCATTGGACGGCTTGACGGATGGTGCTGGGACACACCGCCATTCTATTCAGCCGAAACTGGCGCGATCGCTGTCAAAGATTTCGGACGGGGACAGCATGGCAGATTGCCAAAATCCACCATGAACAAATGGCATTCAAGAACATCTCTTTCAATCGGTATCTTAAGGCTGTGTTCTTAGGTCAAGGCACCATGTGAGGTAAAACATGAGCTGGCGATTTCGAAAAGTTTTCCGGCGTGGACCAATCCGATGGACACTTAGCAAACACGGTGTTGGTTCGAGTGTGGGCATCCCCGGCCTCCGTTATGGAGTGATGGCGAATGGTCAACGGTATGTTTCGATTGGAATTCCTGGCACTGGACTGTACTGGTTCAAGAACCTTGACTCCTCGAAGAGTCCGCCCATGCCACCTCCCCCACAACACACTGGGCAAGCAAATGGGTCTACCCCATCAAAGACACCTCCCAACACCAACCCTGCTGAACCTTGGTGGAAACAAAAAGGACTGAAAGACTAGATCAAACCAGGAGGAAATCGAAATGAAAAAACTGTTCATCGTTCTGATCATCGCGCTCGCGCTGAGCGCGTGCGCGACGCCAACCCCAACACCCGCGCCCACCGCGACGCCTGTGCCGCCGACAGCCGTGCCGCCCACGGCAACGCGCGTGCTACCCACCGCGACGGCGGTTCCGCCACCGCCAACCACCGCGCCCACGACCGCACCCACCGCAACTTCCGCGCCGCCAACCGCGACGTCGCCGAAAGAAGTGACCGCGACACTCACCTGGCTCGGTCATCCGACGTTCATTCTCAAAACGAGTTCGGGCTTGACCGCGCTGCTCGATCCGATGGCGACGACGATGGGTTACCCACTCACGCCGATTGCGGGCGTTGATCTCGTCACCGTCAGCCACGAGCATGGCGATCACAACAACGTCGCGCTCGCCACCGGCAGTCCGACAATTTTGCGCGGACTCGCCGCAAACGATTGGGCGAAGATCGATCAGACGATCAAAGGCGTGCGCGTGCGCACCGTCGCGACGTACCACGACGACACGCAAGGATCGGCGCGCGGCAAGAACGCGATCTTTATCTTCGATCTCGACGGGCTTCGCCTCGCGCACCTGGGCGACCTGGGTCACAAACTCAGCGACGATCAAGTCAAGCAGATCGGCGCGGTGGATGTGGTGATGATTCCCGTCGGCGGATTCTTTACGCTCGACGGGAAGGGCGCGGCAGAAGTCGTTGGACAACTCAAACCCAGGATCGCGATTCCGATGCACTATACCACGCCCGCGCTCGCGGCGTCCACCGCCGCGCGCCTGACCGACGCGGGACCGTTCGGCGCGGCGTTTGGCGCGTCCGCCAAAGTGACGCAAACCGCGCAGACGATCACCATCTCGTCGCTCAAGCTGCCGACGGAGTTGACGGTGATGGTGATGAGTTACAAGTAGTTTGATCGTTGGATAGTTGCATCGTTGACATTCTCGACCACGATGCGCGCGAAACAAAAAATCGCGACGAGGGATGATCCTCGCCGCGATTTCTATTTTCGCTTCCGAATTTCTTCGAGTGACTCGCGGCAGGCGCCGCGCACGACTTGGCTCTGATCTTGTTCCGCGCGTTCCTCCAGCAATCGTTCGACCGAGAAATCGCCGACTTGCCCGAGCGCGAGCGCGCAGTCCCAGCGGACGAAGATCGCGTAATCGCGATTCAGTGTTTCCGCCAAATCTTTCGTCGCGATCGCGTAACCCAGATTGCCAAGCGCGATCGCGCACGCTTGCCGCACGCCCGCGTCCTGATCGTGCCACAGCGCTTCGATCAGCGGAGTGAGTACCGCCGCCGTACCGATTTTGCCGAGCGCGACGGCGGCTTGTTGTCGCACGAAACTGACGGGGTCGTTTTGCAGGACGCGCCAGAGCGGTTCAATCGCGGCAGGGTCGCGGCGTTTGCGGAGGACGAACGCGGCGGACCAGCGGATCATACAGCTCGGATCGTTCAGCACGCGCTCAATCACCTGCGGCGTCGAACTTTTGTTGAGCCAGCGCGGTACCGCAAAGTTCGCGTCGTCGGGCACGACGTTTCGCGCGAGCGCGGGCTGCAATCGTTCCAGCAGACGCGCGATGCCACCGCGCGGCGCGGGCGCGGGTTCGGCGCGTGGTTCGGTTTGCGCTTGCGGTTGATGTTCGGCGCAAAAGTTCGTCGCGGCTTGCGCGTCGCGCGAACAACGATGGCGATCAGAAGTTAAGCCGTGACAACGCATCGGGAGATTCCAATTTCTCTTTGGGGATTGCTTCGGCAGACCACGCCTCGCAATGACCCTGGAGACGATTATAGCACAAGGGATTGGAAAAAAGAAAAATCGCGATGGCAGAAATTGCGCGTCGCGATTTTTCTTGAAAACAAAAACAGAATCCGTCCTGGCAATGACTTACTCTCCCAGCGGTGCGTACCGCCAGTACCATCGGCGCTGACGGGCTTAACTACCGGGTTCGGCATGGGACCGGGTGTTTCCCCGTCGCTCAAATCACCAGAGGAATCTGTTTTTGATTGACGATTCGATTGTAAAGCAAACTGAATAGAAGGTATAAGGGTTTCAATTCATCAATATCCCGAGAGAAAGCCCTCGCGCATTAGTATCGCTTAGCTGAACGTGTCACCACGCTTACACCTGCGACCTATCAAGGTCGTAGTCTACGACCGCGCTTACTCGGTAAACCGATGGGGGATCTAGTCTTGGGGCATGCTTCCCACTTAGATGCATTCAGCGGTTATCACTGCCGAACTTGGCTACCCAGCAATGCCGTTGGCACGACAACTGGCACACCAGCGGTCCGTTCACCCTGGTCCTCTCGTACTAAGGGCAACTCCCCTCAAATCCCCTGCGCCCACACTGGATAGAGACCGAACTGTCTCACGACGTTCTGAACCCAGCTCGCGTACCGCTTTAATGGGCGAACAGCCCAACCCTTGGGACCTAATTCAGCCCCAGGATGCGACGAGCCGACATCGAGGTGCCGAGCGAGATCGTCGCTGTGAACGCTTGGATCTCACCAGCCTGTTATCCCCGGGGTAGCTTTTGTCCGATAAGCCACGACCTTTCCACACAGAGTCGTGGGATCATTAAGCCCGACTTTCGTCTCTGCTCGACTTGTAGGTCTCGCAGTCAAGCTCCCTTATGCCTTTGCACTCAGTGGCTGGTTTCCATTCAGCCTGAGGGAACCTTTGGGCGCCTCCGTTACATTTTAGGAGGCGACCGCCCCAGTCAAACTGCCCGCCTGGCACGGTCCGTCCGCCGGATTACGGCTAGACGTTAGGGTCGAAATTTCTTGAGTCTGGTATTTCAACGTTGGCTCCACCGAGCCCGCAAGCCCAGCTTCAAAGCCTCCCAGATATCCTACGCACAACAAACCTCAACTCAATGCCAGGGTACAGTAAAGCTCCACGGGGTCTTTTTGTCCTAGTGCGGGTAAATGGCATCTTCACCACTATTTCAATTTCGCCGGGTCCCCCGTTGAGACAGCGCTCAACTTGTTACTCCTTTCGTGCGGGTCGGAACTTACCCGACAAGGAATTTCGCTACCTTAGGACCGTTCGTACTGTTGCACGCTTGCGCGTGTGGCTTTGTAGCCCTCTGTATCGCTACAGAGATCGGACTATATCATTACGCAGAGATCAGCGGCGTTACGGTCGATCTTTGCATACTTGGCGTATAGTCTCTGAGGATTCTCAGTCTTGAATCGAATCGAGAATTTCCTGGTCATCTCGATGGCGCTTGCTCATTTCGTTGTTCATCTGATTTCGCAGATGAACAATTTCGCGGACGCCATCCGATGTGAGATGCATACCGTTACACATCATTTCGCAAATCCGAGCGAATACTCCAAGTGTTTCGTTCTTGTTTGGAGAGCGCAACGGGTATTTGCGAAAGAATGGGATCACCTTTTCTTTGAGATCATGAAAACTGTTGACCTCAAAGTAGTGAACCCCATCCCATCTCCGCCGAATTGTACCACATTCCAAAGTTCGTTGCAAGAGCTCAAGAATGTGTCGTTCACGTTGCGAGACATTGAAGCAAGCCCCAACGCGCCATCCAAGTTTTCGGTCGTTGACCTTCTTGATGCTGACGTTGAAACTCCCTTCGCCATCCACAAATCCAGCGAGGTAGTGTCCGGTTTCATCCAAAGATTCTCGTTCGCTCACCTGACTGAGCCTTTCCTGCTGATTGCCTGCACCGGACGCTTTGTCACTGCCGCTTGCGCGGCAGTAGCGCCAGATACTCAGGGTTTCCAGCATATGGCCAAGTTTATTTTCGTAACTACAACGGTCGAGTTTATAGTTACGGCCGCCGTTCACCGGGGCTTCAGTTCAAAGCTTCGGCTCGCCTTGCGGCGGACCTAACCTCTCCCTTTAACCTTCCGGCACTGGGCAGGAGTCAGCCCCTATACATCCGCTTGCGCGTTTGCAGAGACCTGTGTTTTTGTTAAACAGTCAGTCGAGCCGCTTCGCTGCGACTTGCCCGCGCTTTGAGATAATCTGACGCAGACAAGCCACCCTTCTCCCGAAGTTACGGGTGCATTTTGCCGAGTTCCTTAACGGAGGTTCTCCCGATCGCCTTGCATTTCTCATGCCGCCCACCTGTGTCGGTTTGCGGTACGGGTATCCAAGTTTCAACGCTTAGAGGCTTTTCTCGGCAGTTTGGAATCACCCACTTGTGGCCTTGCGGCGCCGCCCACCGCTCAGATCAGGGAGCGGATTTGCCTACTCCCCTCAACTCCTCGCGGCTTAGCACCTACCATGTCCGATAGGCAGGCTGGGCTATCCTACTGCGTCACCCCTTCACTCAACTCAGATAGTTTCGGAATATTAACCGAATGTCCATCGCTTACGACTTTCGTCCTCAGCTTAGGGCCGACTAACCAGACGCGGATTACCCTTGCGTCTGAACCCTCAGGCTTCCGGCGTTAGAGTTTCTCACTCTAATTTCGCTACTTATGCGAGCATTCTCACTTCTGGTCGCTCCACACGTCGTCGCCGTCGTGCTTCGCTGCTCCCAGAACGCTCCCCTACCACTTTGCTTTACAGCAGAGTTCGTGAAATCGGTGCTATGCTTGAGCCCCGTTACATTTTCCGCGCGAGACCGTTTGACCAGTGAGCTATTACGCACTCTTTAAAGGGTGGCTGCTTCTAAGCCAACCTCCTGGCTGTCAGAACAATCTCACATCGTTTCCCACTTAGCATAGACTTGAGGACCTTATTCGACGATCTGGGCTGTTTCCCTTTTGACTACGAAGCTCATCCCACGTAGTCCGACTCCCGTACTTGGAGTGGCGGCATTCGGAGTTTGGTTTGGGTTGGTAAGCTTGACGCCCCCTAGCCAATCCAGTGCTCTACCTCCGCCACTAAACATACGAGGCTAACCCTAGAGTTATTTCGGGGAGAACCAGCTATCTCCCGGTTCGTTAGGCATTTCACCACCTACTCACAGGTCATCTCATAGCTTTGCAACGCTAAAGAGTTCGGTCCTCCACGACGTGTTACCGCCGCTTCAACCTGCCCATAAGTAGCTCACCGGGTTTCGGGTCTACTCCCTGCGACTGATCGCCCTATTCGGACTCGCTTTCGCTACGGATCCGGGTGTCACTCCCTTATCCTTGCCACAGAGAAGTAACTCGCTCGCTCATTCTTCAAGAGGCACGCGGTCAGACGTTCCAGCAGACGCGCTTGCGCGCATCACAATCTGGCATAGTCCTTCCACTGCTTGTAAGCACACGGTTTCAGGTTCTATTTCACTCGGCTCACAGCCGTACTTTTCACCTTTCCCTCACGGTACTTGTTCACTATCGGTCGCCAAAGGTATTTAGCCTTAGAGAGTGGACTCCCCGGATTCCCACAGGATTAGCGTGCCCCGTGGTACTCAGGAACTCGACGAGAGTCTGATTTCTTTCGCGTACGGGGCTATCACCCGCTATGACGGAACTTTCCAGAATCCTTCCGCTAGAAATCAGTTTGGTAACTCTCATATGCCGAGCCCTACAACCCCACTGCACCTTACGGCACAGTGGTTTAGGCTTGTCCCCGTTCGCTCGCCACTACTAGGGGAATGGTCTCTTTTCCTCGGGGTACTGAGATGTTTCAGTTCCCCCGGTGCCCTCCCGCGCATCTATGGATTCAACACGCAGGTCCTCCAACATGACTTGGAGGGGGTTACCCCATTCGGAAATCCGCGCATATTACGCCTGTTGACGGCTCTACGCGGCTTATCGCAGCCAACCACGTCCTTCTTCGGCCTTTGGCGCCAAGGCATCCGCCATGTGCTCTTAGTAGCTTATCTCTCGGGATATTGACGAATTGAAAACCTTGACGATTGTCACGCGATCTTGCGATCACGCGACGATTGCCATTTGTGTGTTAATCGCAAATCGTCGCCTGTTTCGATTTTGGTTGATGCAATCGCCCAAAAGGCGGCGACGCTTTGCGAGCAGGAACACACATCGTAAACATCCTGGTGATGTTTACGATACCTTCTATTCAGTTGGTAAAGTGCGGATCCATTTCAGATTTTTGATTTCAGATTGCAGATTGAAAATCTGACTTCTGAAATCTGACCTCTGAAATCTGCCTAGCGTTTGATCGCTAGCGACCGTTGACCGTGATCAACAATCGTCAGAGATCAGCGCGCGGGTTCGAGAGACACAAAACGACCTGGCACATCGCCAGGTCGTCTGAAGACGCGACGAAAGTGTCAGAACACGATTATGCGATTCGGGTCTCCAGAACGTTTAACATACTTTTTTGCTACACCTCGTTAGGTGCGATTATACTCCGAACGCGTTCCTTGTCAAGAACGGAGTGGAGCCAAGGGGACTCGAACCCCTGACCTCCTCCTTGCAAAGGAGGCGTTCTCCCAGCTAAACTATGGCCCCCTCAACTCATTTCAGATTTCAAATTTATGACTTCAGATTTTTCAATCTGCAATCTAAAATCTCCAATCTGAAATTCCCAGGTGGGCCTTTGTGGACTTGAACCACAGACCTTGCCCTTATCAGAGGCACGCTCTAACCAGCTGAGCTAAAGGCCCGTTTAGTTCAGCGGAACCTTAACAACTGAAGAGTGATAGGAAAGAAGCGAACGCAGAAATCGAAGAAAGTCTGGAGTATACAAGTGTGAGCACTTGTTATCTCCCTAGAAAGGAGGTGATCCAGCCGCACCTTCCGGTACAGCTACCTTGTTCATGTTAGTCCCCATGTCGCCATAGGGCATGGACTATATCTTCATCCTCTGTTTGAGTATCCCGTCCTTACGCGGATGCCAAGATCCGATCAGCCCAGCAAACGCCTTGTGGGAGTTCGCCAGAACATAGAATCGCCAGTAATCTGGATCTGCTACAACACTTGGATTGTGGATTTCACCACACTGGATCCCGAGTTCTTCGAGCATCGCCTTGACTTTTTCCAGTTCCACGCGGTTCTTCTGCGTAAACTGGATGTAGAACCTTGCACCTGGCGATTGCGGCATCCCACCTTCGGCATCAAAGTATCCTCGCACATACGCTATACGTTCCAATCCTGTTTGCAGAAGATTGGGATCGTATTCCGTATTGAGGAACTGCGCTGTTGTTTCCAGCACATAGACCCCCCGGCTCTTGCCTTCTTGATACATCCACGACTTGAAACCAAGTGCGGTAAACAAGTCGCGCAATCGAGAAAGCCATTCCGTTCCCTTCTGGGAGATACGATGCGTATTGTGCGCTTCACTTCGAGTACCATCGTGAAGTGCGCCTTGCAGATAGGCTTGATATTCGCGGTTGGACATAGGACTCAGAGGAGCCGACGTGTAGTCTCTACGGGGTCAATCCTTCGCCTTCGCTCGGGACGACTTCCCTCGGTATTGCCTCAGAGAGGGTTCCACCGATACAGTCAGGTTTTACGGCAAGATTACTCCTGCCGGTCGCAACAGATTTACGACTTCGTGCCAGTTACCAGTCCCACCCTCGGCGGCTCTGTCCTTGCGGTTCAGTCACCGACTTCAAGTGTTACCGACTTCCATCACGTGACGGGCGGTGAGTACAAGGCCCGGGAACGCATTCAACGCACTATAGCTGACGCGCGTTTACTAGCAACTCCGACTTCATGCAGGCGAGTTGCAGCCTGCAATCTGAACTGAGGATGCTTTTGTGCGATTAGCTCCGCCTCGCGGCTTGGCAACGCTCTGTAGCACCCATTGTAGCGTGTGTGTAGCCCAGGATATAAAGGCCATGCTGACTTGACGTCATCCCCGCCTTCCTCCGGAGTTAATCCGGCAGTATCGCTAGACACATATAACTAGCGAAAGGGGTTGCGCTCGTTGCGGGACTTAACCCAACACCTCACGGCACGAGCTGACGACAGCCATGCAGCACCTGTGCATGCTCCCTTGCGGGTCGGACCCCTTTCAGTTTCCTACCACATACATGTCAAACCCTGGTAAGGTTCTTCGTGTTGCATCGAATTGAACCACACGCTCCGCTGCTTGTGCGGGCCCCCGTCTATTCCTTTGAGTTTTAAACTTGCGTTCGTAGTCCCCAGGCGGAGGGCTTAACGCGTTAGCTTCGGCACCGACAGGAAACCCTGCCGACACCCAGCCCTCATCGTTTAGGGCGTGGACTACCGGGGTATCTAATCCCGTTTGCTCCCCACGCTTTCGTGCACTCAGCGTCAGATGTGATCCAGAGAGTCGCTTTCGCCACTGGTGTTCCTCCCGATCTCTACGCATTCCACCGCTACACCGGGAATTCCACTCTCCTCTATCACCCTCAAGCCGGACAGTATCCAACGACCTCCCCCAGTTGAGCCAGGGGCTTTCACGTCAGACTTACCCAACCGCCTACGCACGCTTTACGCCCAGTAAATCCGGATAACGCTCGCCTCCTACGTTTTACCGCGGCTGCTGGCACGTAGTTAGCCGAGACTTATTCGACAGGTACCGTCCTCACTCGTCCCTGCCAAAAGGGTTTTACGACCCGAAGGCCTTCGTCACCCACGCGGCGTCGCTGGGTCAGGCTTGCGCCCATTGCCCAATATTCCTCACTGCTGCCTCCCGTAGGAGTATGGACCGTGTCTCAGTTCCATTGTGGCTGATCTTCCTCTCAGAACAGCTACCCGTCATCGGCTTGGTGGGCTATTACCTCACCAACTACCTGATGGGACGCGGGCCCCTCTCAAAGCGCCCCCCGAAGGGGGCTTTATTCGGCAAATTGAATCGCCGAACTAATGCGGTATTAGCAAACCTTTCGGTCTGTTGTTCCCCACTTTGAGGCAGGTCACCCACGTGTTACTCACCCGTTTGCCACTAGCACTCCAGTTTCCCAAAGTACCCGTTCGACTTGCATGTGTTAAGCACGCCGCCAGCGTTCATCCTGAGCCAGGATCAAACTCTCCGTTATATTTCAAATTTTGAGTTTCATCCGGATTCTTCAATTCTACAAACGCTCTTTCCTATCACTCTTCAGTTGTTAAAGTCCCTTGCCCGCCGCTTGCTGGCGACGGGCGAACGGGCGGATTTATACCACACATTCCCACCCGTGTCAAATTCCGATTTTAGAGAACAAAATCCGCCGACCTGCGGCCGGCGGAGACAACACGAGACCATTCAACGAACCCTAAACGTTCGATGACCGCTTACCGTCTCGTTTTGCCTCCTTGACGCACAAAATTTGTAACACCCTTACTCATCGTGCCGAGTAATTATACACGTTTTTCCGGATTTGTCAAGCGCGATTGCCTTAAATTTTTGAATCACTCAAACCTCCCGCCGACCCTCCAACGCCCGGATCAGCGTCACCTCATCCGCATATTCCAAATCCCCGCCGACCGGCAACCCGCGCGCCAGCCGCGTCACGCGAATCCCCAGCGGCTTGATCAACCGCTCCAAGTACATCGCCGTCGCTTCGCCTTCCAGATTCGGGTTCGTCGCCAAAACGATTTCGGTGATACCCGGCTCGCGCCGAATCCGCGTCAACAACTCTTGCACGCGCAAATCTTCCGGACCGATTCCATCCACCGGCGAAATCGCGCCGTGCAAGACGTGATACAACCCACGATACTCGCGCGTTCGTTCCAGCGCCAGCACATCCAGCGGCTCTTCGACGACGCAAATGATCGAACGATCGCGCACGTCATCGCGGCAAATCGCGCACGGATTTTCTTCCGCGATGTTCTGGCAAATCGCGCACGTGACGATTTTATCTTTCAGTTGCGTCAGCGCTTCCGCCAGCGATAGCGCGTGCTCTTTCGGCGCGCGCAACAGATAGAACGTGAGCCGTTGCGCGGTTTTGGGTCCGATGCCCGGCAAGCGATGAAACTCGTCGATCAGGCGCGTCACCGCGCGCGGCGTCGTGTCCATCGCTAACCCAGGATGTTCGGCAAGCCCAAGCCGCCCGTCACTTCGCCCATCCGACTGGACGCGAGTTGCTGCGATTTTTCAATCGCTTCATTCACCGCCGCGACGATCAAATCCTGCAACATTTCCACGTCGCCCGCGCTCAACACATCGGGCGAAATTTTGACCGATTGCAATTTTTGTTGCCCGGTGATCACAATCGTCATCGCGCCGCCACCCGCGCTCACTTGCAAGGTTTCATTTTCCAGCGCGGCTTGCGTCTCTTGCATTTTCTGTTGAAACGATTGCAACAAATTTTGCGGATTACCCGGCTGCGCGCGCGGCATTGGCGGCGCGCGGCGCGGATCGCCTCGTCTGCTCATACTCTATGCTCCGTGAATTCCCGTAATCTGCGCGCCTTGACTCATCGCCGCGCGAATCAATGGATCTTGTTCCACCGCTTTGCGCTTGGCGCGCTCCGGCGCCAGCACGCATTTGACGCGGCACTTGCGCTGAAAGACCTGATCGAGCGCGCGTTCGACCACCTCTTTCCATTTTGGTTCTTTCTCAAATCTTTCCGCGTGAACCTGATACTGAAAGCCCAGCACAATCACACCATCTTCGACTTTGATCGGTTCCGCCGCGCTCCGTAAAAACGCCTCCGCGTTTCGATTCGACTGCTTGACGCGCGCCAGCACATTCGCCCAATTGCTTTGCACGATCTCCACCGTGATTGGCATCGCCGCGTTGACTGACCCAGACGCGAAATTTTCCTTCGGCGCGGCGACCGGCGCGCTTTTTGCAGGCGGCGGCATCGCGCTCTTGGGAGGCGGCGACCCGCGCGGCGCGGGTGGCGGACTTGCCGGAGGTGGCGCGGTGCGCGGCGCGGATGACACGCCCGATGGCGCGGGCGGTTCCAGCGTCGCTTCCACCAGCGCGATTTCCAATGGCAGAGTCGGATGCGCGCTGGCGCGCAGTTCGAACGCGGCTTGATTGAACAAGCGAATCGCGCGCACGAGTTGATCGGCGGAAAATTGCCCGGCGCGCTGAGTCATTTCGGTTTGCGCTTCGGCGGTGCGTGTGAGCGCGTCGCCGCTGCCGGATTTGATCAGCAGCAAGCCGCGCAAATATTCGACGATCTCGCGCGCGAGTTGGCGCGGATCCGCACCCGAATCCACCGCGCTTGCGATCAGCGCGAGTCCCTGCGCGATATTTCGCTCCGCCAGCCGCGCGACCAACTCGCCGACGATCTGGTTCGACGCCGCGCCGAGCAAGCCCTGCACTTGCGCGAGCGTGATTTCGTCGCCGCCGTATGCGGTCAACTGATCGAGCAGACTGATCGCGTCGCGCATCGCGCCGGTCGCTTGCCGCGCGATCAATTCAACCGCGGCGGGTTCGACTTTGAGGTTTTCTTTCGCCGCGATTTCAGTTAGCCGCGAAGTAATTTCGGGCAAAGTGAGGCGGCGAAAATCGAACCGCTGGACGCGCGAGATAACGGTTGCGGGAATTTTTTGCGGATCGGTCGTGGCGAGGACGAAGATGACGTGCGGCGGCGGCTCTTCCAAAGTTTTGAGCAACGCGTTGAATGCCTCCGGCGTCAACATATGTACTTCATCAATGATATACACTTTGTATGTTGATTCGCCCGGACGAAAATCAACCTTGTCGCGCAGCGCGCGAATATCGTCAATACTTCGATTCGACGCCGCGTCAATCTCGATCAAGTCTAACATTCGTTCTGCGTTGATCGCCTGACACACCGCGCACGCGTTACACGGTTTGTCCGCGCCATCGGAAAGGCAGTTGACCGCTTTGGCGAGGACGCGCGCCGTCGTCGTCTTGCCGGTGCCGCGCGGTCCCGTGAACAAGTACGCGTGCGCGATCCGATTGAGCGCGAGCGCGTTCTTGAGCGTCGTCCGAATGTGTTCCTGCCCTTCGATGTCATCGAACGTGCGCGGGCGATATTTCAAATACAATGCTTGAGACAATGTGCCAATTCTCCAATTAGCCAATGAGCCAATGAACCAATGTGGCTCATTGGTTCATTGGTTCATTGGCTCATTTGCTTTGGTAGTTTACCATCAAAGCAGTGCTTTGGCAAGCGCGCCTACTCGTGTTATAATCAAAATGGATCGTGTTTGGACAAAAAGGTTGTTGTGGAAACTTTACGCGCCATCACAAAAATTCTCCTCCCCAGCCAACGGACGCGCTTGTTGCACCGCCTGCGTCTGGTCAATTTTCTCCACGAACACATCGAGCGCAAACTCGTTCTCGTTTCCGCGTCGGCGGGTTATGGCAAAACTTCACTGCTGATTGATTTTGCACACGAGACCGCTTTGCCGGTTTGCTGGTACACGCTCGACGCATCCGACGCCGATCCCAAAATATTTCTCCAATCTCTCATCGCGTCACTCCGCCACACGTTTCCTGCTTTTGGCTCTCGAACCGCCACCCTACTCGAAAATGTTTCGCTCGCGCGCGAGGTCGAAGTGATTGTTGGCGCGCTCGTCACGGAGATCTATGAGACTATTCCCGGTTATTTCGTCCTCATCTTGGACGATTACCATACCGTCGAAGAGTCTGAAGTAGTCAATCGCATCCTCGACACGTTTCTGCGCGTGCTGCCCGAAAACGCGCACATACTGCTCGCCAGCCGCACTCTGCCCTCCAGACTGACGCTCACGCGGCTCACCGCGCGTCAGGAGATCGCGGGCTTGGGGGTCAACGACCTGCGCTTTACCGCCGAGGAAATTCGCGCGCTGATCCAGCAGAATTATCAAACTGCTCTCTCCGAGACGCAAGCCACAGAGCTGGCGGAAACCTCCGAGGGCTGGATCACCGGAATTATTCTAACGACCCATTCGCTGTGGCGCGGCTTGTTTCAAGATTTGGTCCGCGTGCCGGGTCCGCACAGTCACGTCTTCCATTACCTTGCCAGCGAAGTGTTCGCGCAACAATCCGCCGAGTTGCAGCAATTTCTGCTTGGCACCGCGATCCTCGATGAGCTCGTTCCCGAAATGTGCGACGCGCTTTTGGGCGCGCAAGACTCGGCTGAACGGCTCACCTTGATCGAGCAAAAGAATCTCTTCGTCGTGCGGCTGGAGCAAGAGGAAACGTGGTACCGTTACCATCATCTCTTTCAGGATTTTCTGCAGTCCCGTCTGCGCGCCGCGGATGCGGAACGCTGGCGCACGCTGAATCGTCGCGCGGCGGAACTTTATGCGGCGCGCGGCGCGCCGGAACGCGCGATCAAGCATTATCTCAACGCGCAACTTTTCGACGATGCCGCGCGCGCGATTGAAAGCATCGCCAAAGAAACGTTCGACGCCGGGCATTTGACGACGCTGGCGCGCTGGATTGACGCGCTGCCGGCGGAGATGTTGGACGCGCATCCTGACCTGCTCCTTCGACGCGCGATGGTTTTCTCGGATACCGGGGGGCCCACTCGCGCGCTGGAGATTTTTGCTTGCGCCTCCGCCATCTTCGAAAAACAGGGGGACGCCAATGGCATAGGCAAAACCCTGGTGAATCAAGCCGTCGCTTTGCGCAATCTGGGCGCTACCAGGACGCAATTGATACCTGTACGCGAGCGCTGAGATTGCTGGACGTGGATCAAAAAGATGAGATTGTGCGTGCCCATCGTTCAATAGGCACCTCCTACGGTTTGCTCGGAAAGCCCTCCAAAGCAATCAAAGAGTTTGGTGTAGCCCTAAAATTGTGCAAGTCATTGAACGATCCAACCCGAATAGCATGGCTCCACCACGACCTCGGCGTTACTTATCGAAGGATTGGTGATACGGAAGCCGAACAACACTTTCATCAAGCTCTCAACTATTGGCGTCGCGCGAACAACCTGGTTGGCTTGGCAAGCACGCTGAACAGTATTGGCGTTGGTTACCATCAACAAGGCAAGTGCACACAAGCCGTTGAAACGCTGCAACAAGCGCGCGACCAAGCACACCAAACGGGGCAATTGCGCTGGGAAGCGTACGCACTTGCTAGTCTCGGCGACGTATACCGCGATCAAAGCAATTACGCCGAGGCACAGGATGCTTATCGAACTGCATACGAGATCGCAACGCGCATCAGCGATGGGTTCATTATCACCTTCACCTTGACCGCGCTAGGAGAATTGTGCCGACTCTTAGGTGAAATTGAGAACGCCAACTCTCTGCTCCATCAAGCCATCGAGCAAGCCGAAAGTCATCAGTCCGGTTATGAGTTGGGATTGGCGATGACGGCACTCGGCATTCTCAATTGCGCGCGAGGAAATTCTACAACCGCGATCGATCATCTAACGCGCGCGATCGAATTGCTCGAGCGTGGCGATGCCAAGCGCGATAGCGCGCGCGCTCACATCCACCTCGCGCATATCTATCTGTTAGAACGCAAGCGCAATCTAGCCACACGGCATCTTAAAATCACGGCTGAGCTGGCAACAGATTTGCGCGAAGATCAATTCATCCTCGCAGATGGACAACACTTGCTCCCGGTCATCAAGTACGCCACAGCGAAACAAATCGGTAAGAATTTTTACGCGTCTGTGCTCAAAAAAATCAAGGCGCGCCCCATGGCGTCTACCCAAGCGTCAAGCATCTCAACGGTCGAACCTCCATCGCCGCAGATCGAGGCGCGCGCGTTTGGGATCGCCCAAGTTTGCCGAAATGGAAAAATCGTCGCCAAGAGCGAGTGGGATTCCGCCATCGCCAAAGAACTTTTCTTTTTCCTTTTGGCGCACCCGCAGGGATTGCGAAAGGAACAGATCCTCAGCACCCTGTGGGCAGATACCTCACCCGCGCAGGCAAATGGCGTTTTTCATTCGACCGCGTATCGAATCCGACGCGCCCTCACCCCTACGATTCTCATTTACGAAGACGGACTCTATCGCGTCAACCCGATCAACACTCAGTCGGACGTTGAGCAATTCACACGCGCGATCGATCAGGCGACCCGCGCGCCGTCAGACGATCAACGCGCCCAATTCTATCGCGACGCGATCGCGCTGTATCAAGGCGACTATTTCGAGGATTCGTACAGCGACTGGTGTATCCCAATCCGAGACGAATTGCAGAAACAGTTTCTGAACGCACTCGCCGCGCTGGCGGAATATTGCGCTCAACACGATCAGGACAAAGCCATCGGATTTTACCAACAAATTCTCCGCCGCGACCCGTACCGCGAAGACATCTACCGCGCGCTGATGCAATTTCAAGCGAAGAAAGGCGATCTCCCGGGCGCGCTCCAAACGTATCAACAATGCGTTCAAATGTTCCAAAGCGAAATGGGGATATCCCCCAGTTCACAAACACAGCGATTGCACGAGCAGATTCGCCAAAGCATACCACCCGACCAAACATAAGCACCAAAAATCACAGGGCGACCCATTGACAGGTCGCCCTTTTTTGCGGCAAGTTTCGTGAGTGTTTCGTGAGTACTCGTGAGTATACTATCTGCAGTTGAGTATCCAAGATTGTTCAGGAGGAAAAACGAAATGACAAACGCGAAACTTTTCGCCATCAAGTATTTCAACTCGACAACGTTGCGCCTTATCTACATCTTACTTGCTTTGCTGGCACTGGCGCTCGCCGGCGGCGCGCCAGACGGATACAGCGGTAGCGGATAACTTCTTGCTATGATCCTCATCGCTGCCGTCCTGTGCGCGGTTCTGATCGGACTGCTCCGGGGGGGAAGTTTGCAGCGACTCGCCCACCTGCCCTTGCGGTGGGGCTGGGTCGCGCTGATTGCCTTTGGCTTGCAGATCTACCTGATCTACTTTCCTGAACCAGTAGGCACCGGCATTCTTAGTCTGCACGTCGGCGTGTTGATTTGTTCATACGCGCTCGTGTTCGGCGTGGTTTGGCAGAACCGCGCGCTCCCCGGCATCTGGCTGATCGGCATCGGGTTTCTTTCCAATTTCGCCGTGATGATGCTGAACGGCGGCTATATGCCGATCACGGCGGACGCGCTCGCCCAAGTCGGGCATAGTCGCAACATTCTCAGTCCGGAGATCGGCGCGCGCGTCCGCGCGACCAAAGACATCGTCTTGCCGCGCGACCAAACGATCGCGTGGTGGCTTTCCGACATTTTCGTCTTGCCGCCGCCATTCCCCATTCCCAGTGTTTTCAGCGTGGGCGATGTGTTCATCGCGCTGGGCGCATTTTGGTTGATCCAGCACGGGATGGGGCTGGGCAATCGAATCACGCGCGCAGTCCGTCGAGACTGATCGGCATTTGCCCTGGCGATTGGAAATGAGCCGACCGGTTGAACGTCGTCTTGAGAAAACAAATCGCCGCGCCCGACAAAGAGAAACCACAGGAGTCCTTATGTTACACGAATCGTTGCAAGCCGTCATCGGCACTGCCGTGATTGACAGCGAGTTTCGCAAGGCACTGCTCAACGGCTCGCGTCAACGCGTCATCCAACCCTTCAATCTAAGCCGCGAGGAATTTGATGCGGTGATGCGCGTCCGTGCGGACACACTGGAGCAATTCGCCGGGCAGTTGGATCAATGGATTCTGGAGACGCAGGGGAAAAGAGAACCGCCCGCGTTGCCGGTCTACCCAACCGCGCTTGCCAGAGGAATGCGCCAGCCAGCACATCAAGTCATTGGAATGGGATATGCAAACAATCCGTCCTTGGCAGAAGGAGTGGTGCCTGCCCAAGCGACTGAGCCGCCGGCTAGCTATCGGCTCGTCATAGCAACACATCACCAAGATCAAAACGCAAGACCAGAACACACGCGTTTTGCGAACTGTCGTTGACGGTTCATCAGAAAGGAACTATGCTTTGTAATTACACTTTGCCTGCGCTTACCTCGCCTCAATACACGGTTGTCGCGCCAGAGGACGTTCAGACAGCCCGTCGGATCCTTGGCTCCCCAACCCAGTTCAGCACTGACCGATTGGAAGTGATCGCCAATCACACCAACGGTATTCGAGCGAATGACAAATTATACCTCGAAGCGCATACCGTGTTGAAAGGGCTGTGTCAACTGGTCACGCAAATGATCGGGTTGCGCGATCCCTACACGGAAAACCATTCGCGCCAGGTCGCCGACCTGAGTGTGAGAATTGCCCGCCACAGTCTGGTGCAGTTTTCCGCCGATAACCTGATCCGCATCCATTACGCCGCGCTCTTGCACGACGTTGGCAAAGCGGCAATCACCGAAGCCATTCTGAATCTGCCCCGTCCGCTCAACGAGGCGGAAATCGTTATGGTCAGGCAACACACCGTATTGGGTCACCGATTGATCGCGCCGCTCGACCTGGATCCGATGATCGGCAACGTAGTGCTTAGCCACCACGAGAACTATGACGGGACCGGCTACCCGCAAGGACTGGGCGGCAGCGAAATTCCCGTCGCCGCGCGCATCGTGCGGCTCGCGGATACGTACGACGCGCTGATCGGCAATCGTCCATATCGCGCCGCGCACAGCCACGCCGACACGTTGGAAATGATGTGCGCCAACCATCACCAATTCGATCCGCGCCTCTTTGAGGCATTTCTCGCCACAGTCAACGGCAAATGCTAAGATTCCGTGCGACGTCCCGCCGCCAGAAACACCCAAGCCGACCTCACCCCCGGGTCGGCTTGCTGTTTTCCGCGCGCGACTCGCCCGCGCGATGATTCGACGCAGTGACTGCCTGCTCGCATAACTAGCGCGGCGGCGTCCAATCCGCGCCCAGGATCACGCGAATATCCACGTCACTCCGGATGTTCGTCGTCCGCCGGACGTTTGCAGGATCGACGCGGAAAATCCGCGCGAGTTCATCCAGCGTCACGCTCTTGGTGCCCGTGTAATCAATCAGCACGGTATTGGCATAGTCGAAGCGATCCGCATTGCCATACGAAAAAATCTGAAATCCCTGCGCCTGCAAAAACTTGGTCGTCTGCTCCGCCACCTGCGCGTTCGGCGTGCCGTTCAACACGATGATACTCGCCGCCTCGCGCTTGACCAGCGCGGATTGAACGTTCGCCGTCATATCGCGCGGGATGATCTGATCGATCAGTTGCCCGACTTTGGCGCGATCGAACCACAAGACATCCGCGCCCGTGCGCTCGCGGTACTCGACCGTCATCGTTTGATCGATCGAGCCGTATTTGATGTTTTCGGTTTTGACTTTGCTGGCGGCTTGCGCGAGCGCGATCACTTCGGGCGGTTTCAGATCGGTGTCAATCACGCCCCACATTTCTTGCACCAGCCCGGGCAACTTGGGGATCACATCCAGCCGCAGCGCCTTGTCGCGCACCGCGAGCAAAACTTGAATCTGCCGCTTGGAACGTCCAAAGTCGCCGTCCTGATGCCGCGTCCGCGCGTACTTGAGCGCGAGCTCGCCGTTCATATGCGTCCGCCCCGCCGGAATGTACAACGGACTGTATCCGAAATTTTCATCGGGATACGTCGGATCATTGATCGTCTTGGGCACGTCAATATCAATTCCGCCGAGTTTGTCAATCACGCGGCGAAAGCCGTTGAAATCCACCAGGACGTAGTAATGAATCCGCCGCCCGAAATTATACTCGACGGTTTTCTTGGCGAGCGCGGGTCCGCCGCCTGGATATTTGTTCACCACGCCGTGCCAATTCGCCGTGTTGATGCGACTCTCGCCGATCCCAGGAATCGGCACCCACAGATCGCGCGGGATCGTCACGACACCCGCCGTCGCCATTTTCGGATCGAGCGTCGCGATCATCATCGTGTCAGTCCGGCACGCGCCCTTGTCAATCGGGCGGCAATCGGTGCCCATCGCCAGCAAGTTCACGCGCTCGCCCGCCGAAATATTCGGCATCGGTTCACGCGTGGGCTGACCCGTCTCGCTGACGACGAGCGGCTTGCCATTGATCTCCGGACGCCCCAGCGCGAGCACCGCCTGGCGCGCCGTCTCGTAAATTTGGAAACCGAAAAACAGCGCGCCGCAAACGAACAAGGTAATGAAAACGATCGCGAGCAATTCGATCAGCATCCGCGTCGAGCGGCGGCGGGTTCGGGGTTGAGACATTCCAGCTCCGTACATTCTGATCGAATTATAGCACAATCAATCCGCAGAGACAAAATCCCGCTTGCGAACTTCTTTGGTATTTCGCTACTTTTGTGGTAAACTGCGCCCGAATCACAATGTCACTTCTCGGTGAACGCCTTCAGCAGACGCGCGAGCAGCGCGGCATCGCGCCGCTCCAAGTCGAAATGGATACGCGCATCCGCGCCGCCGTGATCGACGCGCTGGAAAAGGGCGATTATGCGAGTTTGCCGCCCGAACCGTTTTTGCGCGGCTTGATTCGCACGTACGCGACGTACCTCGACCTGGACTCGGACGAAATGCTCGCGCTCTACATCGCCGACCGGGCTCCGGCGCCGCGTCCACCGCGCGCCGCCGCGCCGCCGCCACCACCCGAACCTTCTGCACCCAGTGTAAGCGACGCGCCCGCCGTGACTATGCCGCCCGCCGAACCGATCCGCAAACCCGCCGCGATTCGTTTGCCATCTCTGCGCCCGCCGCTTCCGCGCCCGCCCGCGCGCAAACCCAGTTTGCCCGAACCCGCCGCGCCACCCGAATCACTCGCGCCGCCGGAATCTTTCGCGCCCACGCTTGCGATTGACGCAACGGAAGAACCCGGATCGCGCGCGCACTTTACGCGCCGCCCCGCGCCGCTGCCGGTGATCATCGCGATTGGCGTCGGCGTCGTCTGCGTTTGTTTGATCGGCGCGGTGATCGCGCTGACGCAATTCGCGCCGATCATTTCCGATCTGGCGGCAGGAAAAACGAACACGCCGACGCGCGCCGCGCCCACGCGCACGCCGACCGTGCGCCCCGGCACCGTTCCAACGGCGATTCCAACCCTCGGCGCGACCGCGCTACCGCCTCCGGCAATCGGCGCGCCCACGGCTACGCTCCGCGCAACGCGTCCCGCGTCCGAATCTTCCGGCAGTTTGAATCTCGATGTGATCGAAGTGACGCAACCGATCACGCTTCAAGTCGGCATTGACGGCATCCTGGTTTTCAACGGCGCAGTGGCGCCCGGGACCACGCGTTCGTGGAGCGCGCGCGAGACGTTGTACGTCCAAATCGAAAATCCCAAAGGCGCGACGATTGAGCTGAATGGCAAATCGAATTGGTTCGCGCCGCGCAATTTTTCAGAGACGCGCGCGCTCGAACGGCAATGGTCGCTCAACGATAAAGGCACGCCGATTCCGATGACGCCAGACGCGCCTGCCGCGCTGCCCGCCGCCACGCCACGGATCGTGCCCACCCTGTCGCGCTTTTCGCCGACGCCGACGCTCACACCGTTCTGAAATGCGATACCATCTGCTCACCCTCGGTTGCGCCAAAAACATCGCCGATTCCGACGGCATTGGCGCGCTGCTCGCGCAAGCCGGAATGACGCGCGTCGATCAAGCAGACGCCGCCGATATTCTGATCGTCAATACCTGTGGATTCTTGCAAGCGTCGCGCCGCGAATCGCTCGACGCGTTGCGCGCGCTCGCCAAACTCAAACGCGCCGATCAATTTTTGATCGCGGTCGGCTGTTTGATCGCGCGCTATGGCGAAACGATCCGGCGCGAAATTCCGCGCGTCGACGCGGTGCTGGATGCCGGACAGTGGCTCGCCTTGCCGCGCGTGATCGAGCAACTGGCGGGCGATTGGCGCGCGTCGGCATACACGGAAACGCCAGGCGCACGCGCGATCATCGCGCGCGTGCCGCGCCAGCCCCAAGGTCCCAGCGCGTACCTGAAAATCGCCGATGGCTGTGATCGTCCCTGCGCGTTCTGCATCATCCCGGCGATCAAAGGCGCGCAGCGCAGCAAGACCCAGGACGCGGTCATCGCCGAAGCGCGCGATCTGATCGCGCAGGGCGCGCAAGAAATCATTCTCGTCGCGCAAGACACGACCGCGTATGGTTGGGATTTTGGCGATCGGGACGCGCTCGCGACGCTCATCGAAAAACTTTGCACCGAAGTTGACGGATTGCGCTGGCTTCGCCTGATGTACGCGTTTCCCGGACATATCACGCCGCGCCTGATCGAAATGATGGCGCGCTATCCGCAAGTGGCGCATTACCTTGACGTGCCGCTCCAACACGCGCATCCCGAGACGCTCGCGCGAATGAAACGCCCGAGCATCGCGGTCACGCGCGAAATGTTGCGCGCGTTGCGCGCCGCGCTGCCCGATCTTGCGATTCGCACGACCTTTATCGTCGGCTTTCCCGGCGAAACGGAAGACGAATACGCCGCGCTCCTCGATTTCTTGGAAGAACAGCAGTTCGACCGCGTGGGCGTTTTTGAATTCTCGCGCGAAGATGGCACGCTCGCCGCCACGCTGCCGGATCAAGTTCCGGGCAAAACAAAAAAATACCGGCGCGAACGCGCGATGGCGCTGCAACAAAAAATTTCGCTCGCAAAGAACCAACAGTGCATCGGCAGAGAAATGCGCGTGCTCGTCGAGGGTTTTGGCGAGGGCATGACGATTGCGCGGTCGTACCGCGATGCGCCGGAAGTGGACGGCGTCATCCTCGTCCAGAAAGAACTACCCATCGGAACATTCGCGCGCGTGAAAATCACGCGGGCGATGGAGTACGACTTGGTGGGACAAGTTCAAAGTTAAAAGTTCAAGGTTCAAAGTTCAAGGTTTAACTTTGAACCTTGAACACGGAGAAGACAATGTTCAATCCTCAACTCAATTTCGACTTTGTGAGAATTCCCGCCGGCGAATTCATCGTCGGCACGATGCCCGGGCGCGGCGTGGACATCGAACCGGATGAAACGCCGCAACACAAATTAGCGCTGCCCGATTTTTACATCGCGCGCTTGCCGGTGACGAACGCGCAGTACGCCGCGTTCTGCGCGGCAACCGGACATCGCGCGCCGAAATTTTGGCGCGATGGAAAGATGCCGGATGGCAAAGCGGATCATCCCGTCGGCGGCGTCAACTTTCACGATTGTCTCGCGTTCTGCAACTGGGCGTCAGAAGTTTTGCAGTTACCGATCCGTCTGCCATTGGAACCAGAATGGGAAAAAGCCGCGCGCGGCGCGGACGGACGCGTTTATCCCTGGGGCAATCAGTGGGAAGCGAATCGCGCGAATACGTTTGAATCGAAATTGAATAACACGACGCCGGTCGCGCGTTTTGCGACGGAGGGCGCGAGTCCGTACGGCGTCGCCGATCTCGTCGGCAATGTGAGCGAGTGGTGTTTCTCGATGTTCAGCAAGTATCCCTATCGCGCGGACGACGGGCGCGAATTGCTGCAACTTGCCGATGGACAGCATCTGCCCTGGGTCGAACGGTGGGGTCTGCAAGTGACGAACGAGCCGTCGCGCCTCAAGGGCAACGAGCAACGCGTGTTGCGCGGCGGATCGTATCGCGGCACCAAAGCGATCTGTCGTTGCGCGTACCGCAGTTGGGCGGCGGCAATTCATCTCAGCGACGATACCGGCTTGCGCGTCGCGTATCGAAAATAATCTCTTATCTTTTTCATACGTTTCTCATCCTCCCTTCACGCGGTTTTCATACTTTTCTGGTATGATCGTTTTACTCTATTGTGGAGGGACATAGTGAAACGTCATACACTTTTGGGACTCACGCTCGCGATGATCGTTCTGCTGGTCGTCGCGGGCGTTGCCTTTGCCGCGTATTCGATGGGGCAAGCCCAAGCCGCCAACAACTCGGCAACATACGGACCGGGTCGTGGAATGGGGCGCGGAATGATGGGCAATCAAAATTCTCAGCCCGGCGGATTTGCATCGCCGGATCAGACCGCGCCCGCCGCACCATCAACCGCACCTGCCGCGCCATCATCTGGCGTGTCGTCCGCGAACGCATCAACACAAAAAGCCGGAACCTGGAACGTGACGCTCGCGCTGACGCCGTACCCGCCGGTCTCGTTCCAACAAACCACTTTCGATATCGCGATCACGGATGAAAAAGGAAACGCGGTGTCGGACGCCAAAGTCTCGCTCGATCTGACGATGCCTTCGATGTGGATGCCGGACAACCAACCGCCCACGCAATCGCTCGGCTCCGGCAAGTATCGCGCGCTGGGACGATTCACGATGCGCGGCGATTGGCAAATCGCGGTGATTATCGAACGCGGCTCGGAAAAGCAAACCGCGTACTTCAAGTTGTGGCTGTGATGTTGTCATTTCGACGAGCGCAGTGAGGATAAATCTCGCGCCAAGATTTCTCGCTGCGCTCGAAATGACAACTTTGGGTGTAAAATGATTTTCGGGAATTTGATCGTCGCGTTCGTCACCGGCTTGATCAGCAGTGTGGGGCATTGTCTCGGAATGTGCGGCGGCATCGTCGCGATTTATTCCGCGCGGCGTCCCGCGCTTGCCGGAGCAAACCCAGGACTGGGCACGCGTGTCGCATCACTGTTGCCGGTGCATCTCGGACGCATCACGACGTACGCGTTGCTCGGCGCGGTGGTGGGCGCGGCAGGCGCGCTCTTGGAACAAGCCAGCGGATTCGCCGGATGGCAAGGCGCGTTCTCGATCCTCGTCGGCGGCGCGATGTTGTTGATCGGCTTGAGTCTGCTCGGCGTTCTGCCGCCGATCAAAGTCGCGCTCGCGTCGCTCACTGGATCGCCGATGGGGCGGATGAAAGGATTGTTCGGCAGTGCGAGCGCGTGGAGCAGTTTGGCGTTGGGCTTGCTGTGGGGCTTGTTGCCGTGCGGTCTGGTTTTTGCAATGCTGATGAATGCGGCAAGCACCGCCACGCCGTGGGACGGCGCGCTGACGATGATCGCATTCGGCTTGGGCACGATCCCAACGTTGCTTGGTTTTGGGCTGGCGTCCGGCGCGCTCGCGCCACAACTGCGTGGTCGCTTGATGAAGGTCGCCGCGCTGATCATCTTTTTCTTCGGCGCGCAAATGATCTTGCGCGGACTCGCGGCAATGCACATCATTCCGTCGCTCACGATCGGGCCGGTGATGTTATGGTAAAAGACGTGGTGCGCTGTGAACATTGCGGCGCGGAAACCAAACATCCCGTCACAAAAACGATTGGCGGGCGCGAACTGAATTTCTGCTGCACGGGTTGTCTCGCGGTGTACGAGTTTCTGATCGAAGAGAATTTGCTGGAGCAGGTGAAAGCGGCAGAGCAAGTGGAAAACAAAAACCAGGTTTCGTAAAGAAATCTGGTTTCTGTCTTTTAGGATTGGACACATCCTTCAATCAATGCTATTATTGCGCCCGCTATTTTTCACTGCAGGAGTATGTGTGTCAGACCAAATCCAAACACCCGACTGGGTTCACGACGCGATCTTTTACCAAATCTTTCCCGATCGTTTTGCGAAAAGTACGCCGGTCGAAAAACCGCACAACCTGGAAGCGTGGGACGCGCCGCCGACCAACTTTGGTTTCAAGGGCGGCGATCTCCTCGGCGTGGTCGAGCATCTCGATTACTTGAGCGATCTCGGCATCAACGCGCTCTACTTCAATCCGATTTTCCAATCCGCGTCGAATCATCGCTACCACACGCACGACTATTTTCAAGTTGACCCGCTACTCGGCGGAAACGCCGCGTTCAAAACCCTGCTCGACGCGGCGCACGCGCGCGGCATCCGCGTCATTCTCGACGGCGTGTTCAATCACGCGAGTCGCGGTTTCTATCAATTCAACCACGCGCTCGAAAATGGCGCGGCGTCGCCGTACCGCGATTGGTTCAACTTTCACGGCTTTCCCGTGCGCGCGTACGACGCGCATCCCAACTACGACGCGTGGTGGAACATTGCCGCGCTCCCCAAGTTCAATCACAAAAATCCGCAAGTGCGCGAATTTTTATTTCGCGTCGCCGAACATTGGGTTCGCGCCGGCATTGACGGCTGGCGGCTCGACGTGCCGGGCGAAATTGATGACGACGAATTCTGGCGCGCGTTTCGCCGCCGCGTGAAAAACGCAAATCCCGACGCGTACATCGTCGGTGAAATCTGGCAACGCGGTGATCGTTGGCTGCGCGGCGATCAATTCGACGCGGTGATGAATTATCCATTCACGCGCGCCTGCTTGTCGTTTTTCATTGACGACATCAGCCGCGATTTGTTGCAGGAACAATCCTACGGCGCAGTGACGCCAATGAGCGGCGAAGAATTCGCGCGCACGCTCACCGATTTGCTGACCTGGTATCCGCGCGCGATCACGCACGCGCAACTCAACTTGCTCGACAGCCACGACACCGCGCGCTTTATCACCATCGCGCGCGGCGATCCAACCGCGCTCGAGCTCGCGCTACTGACAATGTTCTGCTACGTCGGCGCGCCGACGATTTATTACGGCGACGAAATCGCGTTGGAGGGGCGCCGCGATCCGGATTGCCGCCGCGCGATGATTTGGGAACCCAGCACGCGCGGACGCGCGATGATCGTCTACGTCAAACGGTTAACCGCGCTGCGAAAAAAATACGCCGCGTTACGACGCGGCGCGCTGACGATGTTGTATGCCAACAGCAAAGAGATCGCGTTCGCGCGGCATCAGCCCGGCGCACCGACCGTGATCGTCGCGCTGAACGCCGGACGCGAGCCGGTGACGCTAGACTTGCGCGTGGATCGGCTAGTGGAAAATGGCGCGCGCCTGATCGAGGAATGGTCGCGCGAGGAAATCGTCGTGCAAGATGGTTTTGCGCGCGGCATCGCGCTTCAAGCACGCGAAGGAAGAGTGTGGACGACGCGTTGAGGTGTCATTGCGAGCGAAGCGAAGCAATCCCCAACTTGTGATTTGGGGATTGCTTCGCTTCGCTCGCAATGACAATATGTTACGCGCGTTGCGTCGCCACACCGGGTCGATCGTCCGGCAGCAAGAACGCGAGCGCGGCGGCAAGCACCGGCAAAATCGCGTTGAGATTCAGCGTTTGAAACAAACCGATCTGATCGGCGATCACGCCGCTGATCGCGACGCCAATCGCGCCCGCGATGAACGTGAATCCCAAGACGATGCCGGACATCAAGCCCAGTCCGCGCGGCACAAGCGATTGCGCCATCACGAGCGTCACCGGCGTTGATGCGCCCATCACCAAGCCCAACAACGCGCCGACCACGTACACCATCGCGCCGCTGCTTTGCAACAACAACCAGAACAAGGGACCGCACAACACCGTCGTCGCGATCAAAATGCGCCGCCGTCCGATTTTGTCGGACAACGTTCCGCCGATCAAACCGCCAATCGCCAGCGGCAGCAAAATGCTGAACAGCACATTTCCGGCGTCCGCGTTGGAATAGCCGAACGATTTGAACATCTGCGGCACGTACGTCGAGACGGACGAATGCAACCAGGAACGCAAGAACATCACAAACATCAAGACGACGATCACGCTAATCGCCGCGCGCTGGAACGTTTGCGGCGACGCCGCAGTTTTTTCGCGCTGGAACGATTGCTGGTGCGCCAGCACCCAGTACACAATCGCGGCTTGCGCCAGTCCCAACGCGGCGAGCGTCTCCGGCATATGATTGCCGGTCATCGCGAAAATCGCCGTGTTGAAAATCGGACCGAATGCGAAACCGGTGTTGCCACCCAGCATAAACACCGATGCCGCCGCGCCGCGTTGCGCGTTCGGCGCGTGCGCGGCAAGCGTCGCGCCTTGCGGATGAAACGCGCCCGAGCCCAGCCCGGCGGCAATCGCCAGCGCGATCAGAATCGCGTAACTATCCACGAATCGCATTATGCCGACCGTCATCGCGATCGCAGCGACGCCCAGCACCGCCATCGGACGCGCGCCGCGTTGATCGCCCAGCCAGCCGAAGAACGGCTGACTCAGCGATCCCGCCAGACTATAGATCATCGAAGCGATCCCAACTTGCGAATACGTCAAGCCCAGTTGCGGCGTCAGCGCGAGCAAAATCAGCGGCAACATTCCCGAATACATATCCACGCTGAAATGACCAAACGTGGCGGCAAGCAGATAACGATTTTTGAGCAGAGACATACTTTCCTTTCGCAGAAACATCGGCTGTCATTGCGAGCCGAAGCGGCGAAGCAATCTCAAAATCGCAAGTTGGGGATTGCTTCGTCGCGCCAAACGCTCCTCGCAATGACATCACGCAAAAGAGTAGGACAAGTTTCCCCCACTTGTCCTACCGCGTTTGCAGTATAATACAGCCGATTGCGAATTGCAAATGGCGAACTGCGAATTGTGAATTACGAATTACGAATTACGAATTACGAATTACGAATTACGAATTGCGAATTGCGAATTGCGAATTGCGGGTAGTAAGATTCCGATGTCATACCTCCGAGACACAAATTATCAATATCCCCCGAAAGTTCGTCGCGTCATAACGATTCTGTGGGCTTTGCTTCTGGCGCTGAACTTGATCGAATATGTTCTCGCGTGGGCGCGCGCGATTTACGCGTGGCTCTCCTTGCCATTGCAATTACCCCTGATCGAATTCTTGCAGCCGCCGCACAACGCGCTTGCTCATTTGTTGACCGCGCATCTGGGGTTGCTCGTCGCGTTGATCTTGGCGCGCGCGCTCGCGTTTCTCACGCCGCGCGTTTACATTCAGACGAACGGCTTGTTGATGACGACCGCGCTCGGACGGCGGCTGATCCCGTACCGCGCGTTGCGCGGCGTCCGCTCGACCGAACTGCCGAATGGACGCTACGTCGTTTGGGTGGATGCGACCACCGCGCTGCCGTTGCAAAATTTTCTCGCCGCGCTGATTTTCGGACGATGGTTTTGGCGCGGCTTTCTCCTGACCTCCGATCTGGCTGAATTCGACGGCGTGATCGCGACGATTGCCGCGCGGCTCAAGCAAACGTACGGCGAAGAGAATTTCGCCGCGCGTTTTGCGGAAACGGAACCGACCTGGCAACTGCAAATGCTCAACGCGCCCGTCGCGACGATCCGCGCCATCGTCGCCGAAGAAACGTTGCCGATCACACAACGCGAAGCGCTTTGGCACGCGATTTCGTTTTCCGGCGCGCTCGTCCTGCCGATGATCGTCAGCGCGATCATTCATTGGCAAATTCCTTGGGGCGCGCTGATCGTTCCACTGTTGGCAATCGCCGAAGCGCCGCTTGCCGCGTTCTACCTCACCGCCGTGCCGGTCAATTCCGCGCGCCGGATCGAATTTGGCGACGCGCTGCGCGTCTATCCGCTGACGCAATTGCCGCGCTGGCTGATCGCGCTCGCGCTAACCTGGCTCATTGTCGCCGGCGTGCCGTTCAGCGCGCTCGTTTTCATCGTCATTCTAGCGATCGCGCCCGGCGTTTTTCTCGTCGCGCACTTGACCGCCGAGTGGTTCGAGATCAAGTTTCCCGAAAGTTTGCTCGGCGCGTTGGTGACGGTGATTTATCAGGTGCTGGTGTACGAATTATTTCTGGTGCTGTTGCCGCGCTGAAAAATTCATTGGCACATTTGCCGCTGTTTGTGGTATAATATTCGTAACCCAAGACCGAGGATCAACCGATGCCAAAAGCGAAACAACCTGTTAAACGCAAAACCAAGCCATCCAAACCGGCGGCGAAAAAGAAAATCACCAAGCCGCGCGTCGCACGACCCGCCCAGCCCGCGCGCGAACCGGCGTACTCACCCGAGTATCGCGATTACCTCGAACGCTACGAACTTGCCGGCGCGGATCGCCCGCGCCTGAGTCCCAAGGATTTTGATCGCCTGGACGATGAGTTGCTCGACTTGCTCGCGCTCGATCTGGAAATGGGTTTGGACGACGAACAGACCATCCGCCTGCGCGAACTCGAATATCTGCTCCTCGATGCCGAGCAATGAGCCACCGCGTTCTCTTCGTCTGCACCGGCAACGTCTGCCGCTCGCCGATGGCGATGGCGTTGTTCAACGCGCGCGCGCGCCGCGCCGGTGAAGATCACCTCTACCACGCGCGCTCGACCGGCACCTGGGCATTGGACGATACGCCCGCCTCGGCGCACGCGATTACGGCGCTGGCAACGCGCGGGATCGATCTGACCGCGCATCGCGGACAAACGATCACGCGCGCGCTGCTCGATCAAGCCGCCGTCGTCATCGTGATGACGCGCAGTCATCGCGACGCGCTCGTCTCGGAATTTCCGGCGGCGCGCGCTAAAATCTATCTGATGAGCGAACTCGTGGATCGCGTCTACGACATTGCCGATCCGTACGGCGGCACGCTCGCCGAGTACGAAGACTGCGCGACCAGTTTGGAAAATCTGATTGAGACCGGTTACGAAAAAATCAAATCGTGGATCCACAAGCCCGCTCGCTGAAGCACCTCCCAACCCGCCTGCGCGTTTCTTTCATCCGTCTGCTCCAAGACCGCCGCGTGTACCTGCGCCTGCAATTCGGCAGCGCGCTCGGTCTGGGCGTCGGACTCGTTCTTGCCGTCGCGATCATTTCCAATCTGTTCGGCGCGGCGACGCTACGGCTATCCGATCTGCTGTACCAAACCCCGCCCGCCTCGCGCCAGGTCATCCTGATCGCGATTGACGACGCGAGTTTGAAAGAGATCGCTCCCCTCCCCTGGTCGCGCGCCACGCTCGCCGCGCTCGTGGACGCGCTTGCCGCCGCGTCGCCGCGCGTGCTGGTTCTCGATCTCGTTCTGCCCGAGCCCGCGCGCGACGACGATGCGCTCGCGCGCGCGTTGGAACGCGTGCCGCACGTGATCCAGCCGGTCGTCGGCGCGGAAGCCACACGCGCCTCCAGCATCGAAAACGCGTTTCCGCGTTTCGATTTCGTCCTGAGTCCGGCGCCGGCGTTACGCACCGCGAACACGCACCTTGCCAGCGCGATGATCATTCCCGATCGTGATGGCATCGTGCGCCACATCCCCCTCGCCATCGAATCGGCGGGCAAGCAATACCCCACGCTGGGCATCGCCGCGCTCGCCGCGTTTGAACATCGCGCTTCGGATCTGCGGCTCGAAAATCAACGCGCCCTGTGGGACGATCGCGCGCTGCCGGTTGACGCGCAAGGGCAAATGAAAATCATTTTCGTCAATCCCGCGACCCAACCGGTCATCTCTGCCGCCGGAATTTTGCGCCGCCGCGCGGACGTGACCGCGTTGCGCGACCGGATCGTTTTGATCGGCGTCACGAGCCCGACGACGCCGCAACATTTTCTCACGCCCGCGGCGCCCAACCAACGTCTGAGCGCGATGGAATTGCACGCGAACGTCATCGAAACCTTGTTGCGCGAGCGTCCATTAGCGCAACAAGAACGCCTGACCGAAATCGTGATGATTTTTTTGGTGGCGATTCTGGCGGGCGCGACCTTGCCCCATTTTCGCTTGCTCTCCGCGTTCGCGCTGACGATCATTTATTTTCTGCTCTACCTGGGTTACGCGTTCGCGCAATTCAATTTGGGGGTGCTGGTGCAGCCGCTCTACCCGTTGATTGCGCTGCTGTTCGTATTTGCCGGCGCGATGATCTTCCGCTATTTCTCATTGGAGCGGCGGCGCGCCAACCTCACGCGCTTGTTTCGCCGCTATGTCGCGCCGGAGGCGGTCGAACAAGTGACGCGCGATTTCGATCAAGGCGCGTTGCCGCTCGGCGGCATCCGTCGCGAGGTCTCGGTGCTGTGCATCGATCTGCGCGATTTGACGCGCACGGGCGCCGCGCTTTCGCCCGACGCGCTGTTTCGTCTGCTGAATGAGATTGCGACCCTGATCGTCGCGATCGTCTTTCGGCACAACGGCACGATCACCAAACATACCGGCGAAGAAATTATGGCGGCGTGGAATCTGCTACTGGACCAATCCGAGCATGCGCGCCAGGCAATGCGCGCCGCCACCGCGATCAAACGCGAACTGGACGCGTTCGCGCCCAAACAGCTGGACGCCCGCGCGTTCAAGCTCGGCATCGGGATTACGACGGGAGAGGTGCTGGCAGGGCGACTCGGCTCCGCCGAGTACACCATCATCGGCGAAATCGTCAGCATCGCGGAACGACTCGCGGTCAAACCCGAGCGCGGAATTTTCATTGACGCGGCGACCTGGGCGCGCGTCGGCGATGAACTTCCCGCGCGCGAAGTCAAGCCGCTCAAGTTGCGGCGCGAGACCGACCCGCATCACATCTGGCAGATCGTTTTGCCAAGCGAGTCGCCAGAAGAAACGGAGAGCGCGGATGCCGCCGCCAATGAAATTTGAAACGCCACCCCCAAGGTGGCGTTTTTTCTATCCGGCGAGGAATGGTCCCCAATCGAGGTTCTCGGCGAGATAATGCCCAAAGAGCGCGCGCGCGTTCGCGCTTGGCTCGACCGGTTTATGGCGCAACGCCATTCGCGCTTCTTCGAGCGATTTGCCGCCCTTTTTGCGGTTGCAGGAGGGGCACGCACTGACGACGTTTTCCCAAACGTGCGCGCCGCCGCGATAGCGCGGCATCACGTGATCGATCGTCAAGTGGTTGGATTGGAGTCCGCAGTATTGGCAGGTGAAATTGTCGCGGCGAAAAATCGCGCGCCGCGTGAGCGCGACGCGCAGGCGCGGGCGCCGCACCTGGCTCGCCAAGCGGATGACCGAGGGGCGCGGAAATTTTGCCGTCGGCGTATGAATGTATCCGCGACTATTGACGATGATTTCCGCCTTGCCGCTGATCAGCAGAACGACCGCGCGTTTGGTGCGACAGACATTGAGCGGTTCGTAGTTTTGATTGAGGACGAGAACGGCGTGACTCATCGCGGTCGCCCAATCCAATACTCGCGGAACGCGCGCAGTCGCGGCAAGGACTCGCGATCTTTTTGCCGATTGGTCGCGGCTTTACTCGCGATGATGTCGTCAATGTGGCAAACGGGAAATCCCTCCACCTCGATATGCCGCGCCCACGCATCGCTGAATCGTGCGATGCCGTCCGGCGCAAAGATCAGATCGAGATCGAAGGGACCATTCTTGAGTTGGATGAAATCTTTGCCGCGTTCGATTTCGCTTGCCTGCGCGTCCGTCAGCGCAAAACCCAACTCGCGCAGCGATTGCGCCAACGCGCGTCCGTTCTCCGCCGTGCGTTCGACAAACAAGTCGGCATCCTGGGTTGTGTCTGGAAAGCCAAGCAGGATCGCCCCTGATTTGCCGATGAACAAGTAGCGTATTCGATGACGCGCGAACGCATCGCGAATCTCTTCCGCTTGGCGATATTCAAAGGCGGGCATAACCTAACCACATGGGCAAATTCTTTTCGCACCATCGCCGATATTCTTCCATCGTTTCGAACGAACGGTACGTCGCGTCGTCCAGCACGGGCTTGTACGTGTGGATGAACGCGTACCGCATTCGCAGCGCAAGCGGACGCCGCGCCGCTGCCTCAAATTCCTCCAACCATTCCGGCGGAATGTCAGCCGCGCGATTGACTTGTTCTTTCGTCAAGGCATCCCTCACGCTCATACCTCTATTTTACCACCAAGCGGCGAAATTTGCATCTCGCGCAACATCCGCCAACGGATGAACGCGTAATGCGCCATCAACGCGCTGAGCAACAACCCATGTCCGCCATCACGCCAACCTTGCAAGGAAATGTAGCGCCGCAGAAATTCGCGCAGCGGTTGTCCGACCGCGCCGCGCCAGCGCGCGCGCTTGCCTTCGGCGTGCCACACCTGGGCTTCGTACCGCGTGTAGACGATTTGCTTTTTGCGAAATTGCGCGAGCGTTTCATAGTTGTAGTGAATCAGCGGCTCGCGCAAATAGCCGACCGCGCCATCCCACAGTACCAACTCGTGCACCTCGCGCGCCGGATCGAACCGCGCGAAACCTTTTTTCAGCACGCGCGGCTGATAATCCGGCGACCAGCCGGTGTGGCGGATTTCTTTGCCGAAGATGATATTGCGGCGGGGAATCCAAAAACCGACGGATGACCGACGACCGACGACCGACGACGATGATTGGCGGTCAACGGTCAGCGGTCGGCAGTCAACGGTCTTTTCGCGAATCTCCTTACCCAGCGCAGGTGTCGCGCGCTCGTCCGCGTCAATGAAAAAGATCCAGTCGCCGCGCGCGAGTTCGATTGCCGCGTTGCGCTGGTTGGGAAAGTTGTCGAGTTTGCGCGATTCGACGCGCGCGCCAAGTTCGCGCGCGATCGCGACCGTGTCGTCGGTACTGTAATCGTCGAGGACGAGCAACTCGTCCGCAAAAGCGCGCACGGAAGCGAGGCAAGCGCGGAGGTGTTTTTGTTCGTTGTGGGTGAGGAGGATGATGGAAAGTTTCGATTGCTGATTTTCGATTTTCGATTTCCCTATCTGCGAGATCACGACTTGGATTTCTTTTTCAACTGTTGCCCTGCCCAATCAAGCCATTGCTGGATTGGGATGGCATATGGACGGAATTTTTCCAAGCGTCCTTCGTCTTCGCTGTAGAACAACGCGCGGTGCGCGCCCAGCTTGCTTGCAGCGGGTGAGTCAATCAAGTTGGCGGAATCTTCCGCGCCCATTTGGAAGACGACGCGCATTGCAAATTCGCGCAAGCCGCGTCGATCCAAGCCGCGATTCAAATTCGTCACGGTATCGCACCAGACGAGCGTGTGAATGCCGACTTCGGGACCATCGCGCAGGATCGCACTGAATTGCTGCGCGGGATTCGGTGCGGCAGGTTGCGTGCTATCGAACGACGGCATCGCGAAATTGTCGTCTTGACGTAAATCACGCGCGCGCTGCAAGCCGTAGAGGAAAAGAAATCTGGGCGACGCGTTCGCTTCATCCGCGTCAATGCGACGCTGGGTTTCGGTCGCGAGTTCGTTGAACATTTCCGTCAATTGGCGACGACGCCCAACCTTGGGTAGTGTCCCTGTAACGGGTGAAAGCTTGATTCACAGTTGTTGACGTTCGGTAATGCAGTTATCCTGAGGTCAATCGCCTCTGGGAGAAACTGCATCCATGAATGTTGACACTTGCTATTGCCGCA
>Ga0194113_10001287_pt1 | contig 34416 bp, 34 predicted proteins | sample TA2MahC200mmetaG_FD_146193 | JGI IMG/M metagenome (GOLD analysis project Ga0194113, IMG submission 146193) | Freshwater microbial communities from Lake Tanganyika, Tanzania - TA2015017 Mahale Deep Cast 200m | ecosystem: Environmental > Aquatic > Freshwater > Lake | place: Tanzania: Lake... | reverse complement strand
TTTTTCCGTTTTCAGAAAAAACGACTCAAGTCTCATAAGGGTTTCAGAAAACTGCACTTTTCTGATTTTCGCCTCAAAGCCTTACCAGTTCTGAGTTTCAAAATATGTCCAAAATTTCCGTTAAAGAATGGGAAGTGGACAACTAATTGATTGAAGATTGATTATTGAAGATTGTAGGAAAGCTTGTTCAACCTTCAATCTTCTTTCTTCATTCCTTAGAGGCAATGCCAAAAAATGAATGCGACTAACTAAGGAGCAAGGAGGTAAAAATTTATGAATGTCGCAAATGAATACCGTTACAATCGTTTAACCTGGGAAGAAATGAACGAAGCCATTGCAATGCAGAAGGTGGTCATTCTGCCAACAGGCTCAACTGAACAACATGGTCGTCACCTTCCGCTTGAAGTTGACGCCTTTCTAACTGAATCAGTCAGTTTAGAAGTCGGTCGTCGTGCACCAGACCGAGTATTGGTCTTGCCAACCATTTCTTATGGGCTGAACCTGCACCACATTGACTTCCCCGGCACAATTCACATTGAACCTGAAGTCTTCATCGCTTTTTGTCTCAATATTACGAAGAGTGTTGCTTACCACGGTTTTAAAAAGATTTTACTCGTAAATGGTCACGGCTCTAATGCTCCACTAGTTGACCTGATAGCTCGGAAAACTGTTTTAGCTACTAACTCCATCTGTGCCGCCGTGGGCTATTTTTCCCTGGCCACGGAAGCTTTCAATCAGGTGAGAGATACAGAGGTGATGGCACACTCCGACGAGTTTGAGACATCGCTCTACTTGTATTTAGCTCCGGAGCGCGTGCAGATGGACAAGGCTGGCGCGGGCAACGACGTGATGGGTAAATATATGAGTTCCGACAGCACGGGTAATTATCCGGTTCGCTTCAATGACTTCTGGGGACGCTGGACAAAGTCAGGTGTTCATGGCGATGCGACCACTGCGACAGCCGAAAAAGGTAAAATAATCTTTGAAGCCGCGGTGTCAGGCTTAATCGAAGTAGTAGACGAATTACGCGCCTGGCCTATTGCCGAACGCTCAGACCAACATACCCAACCGGCTCAATCCCAAATCCGTTGGTGATTACACCCTTGTAACGGTATGGTTCAAATTTTCTCAAAAATTAGTTGACTATTTGGTGATTGGTGATTGGTGATTGGTGATTAGTAACCAATCACCAGTAACCAGTAACCAATCACCAGTAAGCCGAAAGGTAAACTATTTTCTGAAACATGCCTATATCGCCGCAATTTTCACCGGTTGCCCGGTTTCTATCGATTCGTTCCCCGCTATCGTTAGTTGCGCCGACTTTGCGCCATCGAGGTATGGTGAATAAATCTCGCTTTTATCGCCTGTGCGGACGGCGTGAATGAAGCGTTTATCCTCAATTTCAAAAATATTTCCTTCACCTGGAATTTCTTCTCCGTCTACCCCTTCGCGCTGGATGCGCAGGTGCATCGCCCAGTCATGGAAGACAAGATGCGTTTTCTGAGCATGGATGGTTAATCCGACGCCGCCACCCACGCGAACCGCGCAACAGGAGGTGATATTGGCAATTGCGCCATTTTCAAACTGGATTGAGAGCAAACTGGCATCGTCGTTAGTGTATTTGTCGATACCCGTAACAAATCCTTTTGTCGCGCGGGCATAAACTTCTTTAGCATCACCTAATAAAAATCTCGCCAAATCGACGATATGTGTAGTTTGTTCAACCAATTGCCCACCGGACAGATGCTTCTGTCCCCACCATCCACCGCCTGGGCCGCCGACCCAGTATCCTAACGCCAACACTGTCTGGTCTTTAGCAAGCAACTCTTTAGCTCGATGCGCGCCCCGGCGATGACGATTCATATATCCCACGCTGGTCAAAATGCCTGCTTTCGATACAGCATCACAGACTTTTCGGATTGTTTCTATCGAATTAGAGACAGGTTTTTCGACAAAAAACGGCATCCCACGTTTTGCCGCCTCTATCTCCGCTTCGCCATGCGCGAATGGTGGTAGGCAAATGTAGACGGCATCCGGTTTTACTACGTCATACATCTCCGCGGCATGTTCATAAGCAGTAGCGCCAAACGGCTCCGCCGCTTTCTTCGCTTTATCAAGCACGACATCGCAAAAGCCAATAAGTTCGACGTCGGCCATTTTGGATAACGGTTCAATATGAGCGCGTGAAATGCCGCCTGTTCCAACAATAGCAACTTGTGTTTTAGACATTGTTTTCCTCCTTCATGAAACCTAAAACGTGATGCGTGAAACGTGAAAGGAACTTTCTTCCTTGTAGTGCTGTGAAATAAATTATGACTGTAGTAACGACTTCAGTCGTCCCCCTTACCAACAATCCCCCTACCCCCCTTTGGAACAACCCCCTGCCCCCTTTATTAAGGGGGAGGGGGATTGGGGCAGGGGGGTTATGATACGGTAACAAAAGCGACTGAAGTCGCTACTACAAACCTTTGTCAAAACAAATTTCACGGTGCAGTAGATTTAAAACCCTTTTCCATTCTTATCCTCTAACAGATGTTGAGCCTGAAGTTCAATGAATCCAGGCTCTGAATTCTTTGGAGCGTTCAGCAATGATTGAACGCTAATTCCGTTGATAGCTTTTTGCCTGGAGGATTTTAGCTGATAATTCAGAATTCTTAGAGCTTCGGCATAAGTTTCGGATGGTACACTTACGAAACGTTCCAGCTTTCCCTCAAAAGCATTGATAATCTGGTCGATGTAAATTTGATTCAATGGGCGCGAAGGTATATAACCTTGCGTATCTCCTTCGACTTCCAGAATAAGGTGTTCCTCTTTATATCTCTTAAAGATTTGCTCAATGACTTCTTCAGGAACTCCGAATTGAAATGCAATATGAGATTTGGACAACGCGGCATTGCCATTTTGATAATTCTCAGCAACCGTGAGAAATAATTTTATGGCTAAAATAGAATTGACAAATATAATATTATCTTCACCGGCGCTGAGTTTTGCGCCACGTATTGCTTCTCTTATTTGAATTTTGGGAAAATTTTGAATAGCGTTGGTGAATTCCGTACCTAACAAAACTATGAACCACGATATATAAATCCAAGAGGCGAATATTGGGACAAAAGCGACCGCGTTATAAAATATCTTGTAGCCCGGACCACTTATATTTGATAGGTAATAACTGAATGCATTTTTGACAATCTCAATGAGAATACTGGCTACCAACGCTCCGGTGATAGCGGGCTTCCATCTGACAATGGTGTTGGGAAGGAGTTTATATCCTAATAGAATAGCTAACCATAGGAATGAGAAGGGTAAAAAACTGGCAAATATCCATTTAAAAAATCGGTTACCGAGCTGTCCTAATTCCTGTTCTAAAGAACCGGCTTGATACATTGACAGTGTTATAAGTAGCGGGCCAATCGTGATTATGGTATAAAAAATGGCAAATTTATAGAAAATGGGACGGGAAGCTTTGACATTCCAAATGTCATTAAAAGTTGTTTCGATAGCGTTGAACAAGAGCATCGAAATTAACAGCAGTGGGAAAAATGAAATTAAACCGACTCGGCTTATATTGACATTATCTGTGAACTCTTTAACGGCTTTGGAAATTTCTTCTTCTTTTACTTCGGGGAGAAAATTTTCTTTGATATACGCGATGAGGTCAGCATCCGCTCCCTGGAAAGCATCAAAAGCATTTAGCAAAAAGAAGGCTACGGCGAGCAGCGGCACTAATGAAAGAACGGTTGCAAAGGCTAACGAGGATGCTTGCTGAAAACATTTGTGGTTCATCAATTGCCGCCAAACTTGAAGCATTAGTCTGATAACATGGGCAAGACAACGATAACCGTAGGAAAGATTGATATGCCACCCATTTATCATAATTTCCAGCGATTGCATGAGTTTTTTTAACTTGCGCATTCGTCAATCTCCTACCTTGAATTGCTTTGAAAATAGCCGTCCCGACGAAGTCGGAATGGCAATAGCCTCAATTTCCACAAGCCAAATGTAGATACCACCGACCGTATGGACGCACGCGGACCTTGGATTGATGATTGATGATTGATGATTGTCGATTGAAAAAACTTCCCAATCGCCAATCAACAATCGACAATCGACAATCCAGGGTCCGCGTCCGTCCATAAAATCAGTGGTATTGAAATAATTTGCATATTTGTAGCTTGGCTCATTTTAAAAAAGACGGTATAATTGACAAATCGGTTGACAGTTATCATTTTATAGTCGCTGATTCTAAGACCACGCGGATTTATTATCTTATGAGCCGCTGATTAGGTGGGTTTACGAAGTAAATCCCTGCCCCCTTTGGAAAAGGGGGAACTGAGCGAAGCGAACAGACTACGCTGATTTATCAAGTATAAAAATCAGCGTTTTCTGGAAATCAGCGGCTATATCCCTTCGGCGAAGTCAGCGGCTATAAGCAATAAAAAAGCCCCAGGTTCGCACAAAACTTAGCGTCTGGGGCTTTTTATTTAGCTATCCTACCATAAGACGAAGGCGTTGGTGAGCGTAGCGAACATTTTAGTACATACCGCCGCCTGGAGGCATGGGTGGGGTCTTTTCCTTCTCAGGGATTTCAGCGACTAATGCTTCAGTCGTAATCATCAAACCGGCGATACTGGCGGCGTTCTGCAACGCCACTCTGGTAACCTTCACCGCGTCAATAATACCCGCTGAGAACATATCGGCGTACTTTTCAGCCTTCGCATCGTAGCCAAAACTCGTGTTGTCATCGCTTTTTACGCGTTCGACGATAACAGCATCCTCATGTCCGGCATTTCTGACAATCTGACGCATTGGTTCCTCAAGTGCTCTTTTGACTATCTCAACCCCGATTTGTTCATCAGGGTCATCAAGATTCATTTCGTCCAATGCGGGGGCGCATCTTAGCAATGCTACGCCGCCACCAGCGACGATTCCTTCCTCGACAGCGGCTCGGGTGGTGTGCATCGCATCTTCTACTAACGCTTTCTTATTCTTCATCTCCACTTCAGTCGCAGCACCGACATTGATGACCGCTACCCCGCCAGCCAATTTCGCCAACCGCTCCTGCAATTTCTCGCGGTCATAGTCCGAGGTCGTGTCCTCAATTTGAGTACGAATCTGCTTTATCCGTCCTTGAATCGCTTCTTTGGTGCCTGCACCCTCGACAATCGTCGTGTTGTCCTTATCAATTACTATTCGCTTCGCGGTGCCGAGCCAATTTTGTGGATTAGCAGCGACGTTTTCCAGCGACACGCCAAGCTCTTCGGAAAGCACTTTACCGTTGGTGAGAATAGAAATATCTTCAAGCATTGCTTTTCGGCGGTCACCATAGCCTGGTGCTTTCACCGCAGCGCATCGGATGGTGCCGCGAATCTTGTTCACCACTAACGTTGCCAGTGCTTCACCCTCGACATCTTCAGCAATGACAAGTATCGGTCGGCCTTGCTGAGCGATATACTCAAGCAAGGGAATCATGTCCTTTAACGAACTGAGTTTCTTCTCATGGATGAAGATAAACGCGTCCTCTAACACCGCTTCCATCCGTTCTGCATCAGTCACAAAGTAGGGCGACAGATAACCACGGTCAAACTGCATACCTTCGACAAAATCTAACGTCATGTCTAAACTTTTGCCTTCTTCAATGGTAATCACGCCGTCTTTGCCGACTTTGTCCATGGCGTCAGCAATTATGTTGCCAATCGCCGTGTCATTATGCGCGGAAACCGAAGCAACTTGAGCAATCTCAGTCTTTTCGGTAATATCTTTTTTCAGCTCATCCAGCTTCTTAACCACGACATCTACTGCTTTTTCAATCCCGCGTTTAATACCCATCGGATTTCGGCCGGCGGTTACATTTTTTAGTCCTTCACGATAAATCGCTTGCGCTAAAACCGTCGCAGTTGTTGTTCCATCGCCAACTACATCACTGGTCTTCGACGCAACTTCCTTTACCATCTGTGCGCCCATGTTTTCATAAGCATCCTCAAGTTCTATCTCTTTGGCAACAGTAACACCATCTTGTGTAACCGTAGGTGCGCCAAATTTTTTGTCTAACACCACATTGCGACCCTTAGGGCCGAGCGTTACTTTCACCGCGTTGGCTAACATATCAACGCCTTTTTTAATGGCCGCTCTTGCGTCTTCATTAAATGCCAATTGTTTGGCTGCCATGTTTTAATCCTCCTCTATTGGTTTTGACTTCACTTCCAAATTGAAGTCAAAACGAAATCTAATCTTTGACTATCTTTGCCAGAATGTCATCTTCTCTCATAATCAAATACTCTTCATCACCGTATTTGACTTCTGTGCCGGAATATTTCCCAAACAGGATTTTATCACCGACTTTGACATCGGGAACTTGTCTTTCTCCGTTTTCAAGCACTCTTCCAGCGCCGACGGCAATTACTTCGCCTTCTTGTGGTTTTTCCTTGGCGGTATCAGGGATGATGATGCCGCCGATTTTCTGCTCCTCTTCTTCAAGTCTTTTCACCAAAATTCTATCATAAAGAGGTGTGATTGACATTTGTTTCTTTCCCCCTTACTTTTTAATCCAAGTTCAGCACATTATGTTCTTAAAGTCTGTTCACTTCTATTATTGAAGCAAAAAGTATGCCAGGCCGAGAGACCGCAATGTCGTTTGCCTTGTACTCGGCTTTGTGCCTTGTGCTCATATCTGCTTCTATTAGTTGATGCTTTGATGAGTCCAACGCACAAACATTGCTGAGTTGAGTCTCACTATCATCTGGAGGAGCCCAACGCAAACAACAATCCAACAAACACGTATGTCATTTTGACATCACAAAAAAGATTTTAGAGGTATCCTTTTGGCATATTTCATGGTGTCAGAATGATACCTTATTTAATGAAAGTTCTGAGCGCTTTACCATAAGCCGATTTTTGATTGAAGAATGAAGATTGAACTTACATTCTTCAATCTTCAATCGAAAAAAGTGGCGATAATTCTATATCCTCGAAATTGGTACAGAAATTGCTATAATTAAAGTTAGTTAACATCGGTTTCATATCTTTGTTGAGTTGTCATTAGTTTCAGAAAGGAGGCATAACTATGGCACTCATGCGTTGGAGAGACAGAGGTTGGCCATTTAGAGAGTTAGATGAGCTCCGCGAAGAAATGGATAGACTCTTTGAGCGAACTCTCGGTAGAGCCGTTCCCTTGCGCCGTGAGGCCCCAGTAGTAAGAGGCTGGGCACCCGCCATCGATATGTTTGAGCGCGAGAATGAGGTAGTATTGAGAGCCGAAGTCCCTGGAATGTCGAAGGAAGAGATTAATATCTCTGTTCTTGGAAATACGCTTACTATTTCCGGTGAACGGAAGACAGAGGAGGAAGTCAAAGAGGACGATTATTACTGCTGCGAGCGCTCTTACGGCAGGTTCCAGCGGGACATTACGCTTCCTCAAGGAGTAGACGCAGGAAAGATTAAGGCTTCCTATAAGAACGGTGTCCTTGAAGTTGTCCTACCTAAGACGGCGGAAGCCAAACCTAAACAGATAGAAGTTGCTGTTGAATAGTGTCAAAAGAAAGCTACGGTAAGCGCTATGCTTGTCGTAGCTTTTGTTTACCATTATACCAGGAGGATTGTCATGGAAATTGAACGCTGGGACCCATGGAAGGAATTAACCACATTACATCAGGAGGTCAATTCCCTGTTTGATAAATTTTTTAATCGGGTATCGCAAACCCAAGCCGCACGAAGCATCAAGTTGGCCCCTCCGTTGGATATTTATGAAACAGAAACCGAAATTGTCGTCAGAGTAGCTTTGCCTGGAGTAATAGAAGAGGATATCGATGTAGAATTAAAGGGCGAAACGTTAATCATTCGCGGAGACTGTGATTGTCCTCTGGATGCGAAGCAAGGCGGCTACTATCATCAGGAGTGGCGATACGGGCAATTTGAGAGGACGATAGTTCTACCAACAAAAGTGCAAGATAAGGCAATCAAAGCTGTGTTGACAAATGGTGTGTTGGAGATTCGCGTAGAAAAATAAGCAACCGCGTTTCCTGAAGAAACGCGGTTGCTCTTTGCGAAAGGGTCATAAAAAATGCCAAAACAAGACTACTACGAGATTTTAGGTGTAAGCCGTTCTGCCACGGCTGAAGAAATCAAAAAGGCCTACCGAAAATTGGCGATGAAGTATCACCCCGACAAAAATCCGGGGGACAAAGCAGCGGAGGAAAAATTTAAGGAAGTTTCCAATGCCTATGAAGTGCTGAGTGACTCTGAAAAACGAAAAGCTTATGACCAACGCGGGCAAGCCGGCTTAGATGATTTAGGATTTCAAGGATTTACCAATACTTCGGATATCTTTTCACACTTGGGCGACATTTTGGGTGACTTATTCGGACGCCGTTTTCACCAGGAGCAAGCTGGACCTCGGCGTGGCGCTGATTTGCGGATTGACCTGTCAATCCCTTTTCTGGATGCGGCATTAGGTTCCGAGAGGGAAATTCAAGTTCCGCGCCCTGAAACCTGTTCTGCATGCAGCGGCACAGGGGCGAAAGCAGGTACAGCCCCGCAGCCTTGCCCGCAGTGCAACGGCACAGGACTTCTCAGCCGTCAAGCGCAACAACAAGGAGGCTTTTTCAGCATCAGCGCCCCTTGTCCTGCCTGTCATGGCACCGGAAAAATAATCGCGGAACCATGTCCTAACTGCCGTGGTGAAGGCACCGTTGCCCAAACTCGTCGCCTGACAGTCAAAATTCCTGCTGGTGTCGATGAAGGCGCTATGTTGCGTCTCAGAAGCGAAGGAGAAGCAGGCGTCAGAGGTGGACCAGCAGGTGACCTGTTTGCAGTCATACACATACAACCGCATCCCACCTTCGAAAGGCAAGGGAATAACATCCTTTCCAAAGCCAAAGTCAGTTTTACACAAGCGGCGCTGGGGGGCGAGATAAAAGTGCCCACCATCCGAGGCTCCGCCGTCCTTAAAATCCCAAAGGGCACACAATCCGACCAGGTATTTCGATTAGCCGGCCAGGGGATAAAGCCACCCAGAGAAAAAACAGGCGACCAACTGGTGCGAGTGATGATTACAGTTCCGAAAACACTCACGGTTCATCAAGAAGAATTGCTGAAGGAATTGGCACGGTTGGAAGGTTGAGCGAAGCCCACGCAAATGAGAAGATTTTCCTTGAGGATATTTTTTCACACTTGGGCGACATTTTGGGTAACTTATTCGGACGCCACTTGCACCAGGAGCAAGCTGGACTGCGACATGGCGCTGACTTGCGAGTTGACCTGTCAATCCCTAAGTTCAGGGCAAAGCCTGATATAAACATCATCTTCTTGAAAAAATTCGGCGCGGAATATAAGCTTATTCAACATTAATCCCAATCCTCCATCTTCACCCCCAAAAGCTAAGGAATAAGAAACCGAGTTTTTCAAAAAAGCTCGGTTTCTTTTGTTTACTTTGAATTTCTTCTGTTAAGATTATTTCCGTTTTTCATCCGATTATTATTAGAATCATTCATAATTTCGTCAGTATTTCCAAAGCGTTCTTGCCGGAGTTGTTCGAGACGGGCTTTATCTGCTTCACTTTTAATATCAACAATGTGCGGCGTGATAATCATGATGATTTCGGAGTCTTCCATCGCGGTTTCGGTTTTCTTAAATAAGCGGCCAATCAGCGGGACGCTACCTAAGAACGGCACTTTGTATTCGGTATTTTGTTGCTTGGATTTTATCATTCCACCGATGAGTATCGGCTGACCGTCTTCAACGTCGATGTAAGCGCTGATGTTGCTTTCCTCGGTGATGGGCGCGTTGAAGTCGGTGAATTCTATAAAGTTGCCCACATTGATATTAGTAATGTCCAATCCGATTGTACGTTTGCCGTCAGCGCCAGCCTGTGTTTTAGCTATATGGGGCGTAATCTCAATAGTGGTGCCTACATCCAAAAAGTCGTAGTTATACAGCGGCTGGCCGCCAAACATGACAGTTGTGCTGCTGCCACTGCCTTGGCCGCCTTGATTGCCCTCGCCAAAACCTTGCTCGCCTTGTTGATTTGATTGTTGTTGGCTACCACCTACACTCCGAGTAAATGAGGTTTCTACGCTTTGGAGATATGGAATTCGTTTGACTTTTGAAAATGTCACTGGCGTGTTGTCACGGGTAATACCAGAGGGCGTCGAAAGCGTACGAACTTTATTTTCCTTCATCAAAGTGTGAATTAAAGCTAAATATTCTTTGGTCATCAAAGCATAGGAAAATCCTGAAATCTCCTGGTTTAATTGAAGTTCAGGGATGATTGCGCCTTTAAGTGCATCAGATACGCCCTTATCCAGGTCAACCCTTTTTAGCCAGATATCTCGCCGCGTTGATAGTTCTAAACCGAGTTTGGTGTTCTCGTCAAGGGTGATTTCCAAAATCTCTATGTCAAGCCAAACCTGACCTCTGACTATGTCCAATTCTTTAATTAGAGCCTCAACATCCTCCCAGTACCGCTTGCGGGTGGTGATAATTAAGGAGTTTGTTTGTGGGTCTGCGAAGATAGTTACTTTTCCTCTCAGAGAATTGATGTCCTTCTGCTCTGCACGTCCGCCCCGTGAGAAGAAACGGCTGAAGCTAAAGAACTGCCCGCCTTGCCCCTCCCAGACCTGGGATAACAGTTGCGCCAGGTCATTGGCATCGGCATATTCCAATGGAATGGTTCTGGTGATTTCGCGTTGGTCATCAGGGGTTGGCATATCAATATCTTTGATAAATTCGTCTACCAACTCAAAGTTTCTTTGCGTAGCAGTGGAAACAATTATTGCATTCAGCGTAGGATACGCTTCTGCAGTGATATTGCCTGCTAACGAGCCGCGGGAGTAATTTCTCTGTCTCTGAGGAAGAAAGAAGAAAAATCCAAAACCTCCTCTGCCCTGGTTAGAGCCTTCATAGACATTGTTGAGTATGTCAGCAACATTCTCCGCATCGGCGTATCTGAGAGGATAAATCTTTGTTCCCCATTCTTGGTCGGGCATGCTGACATCAAGTTCTTTAATGAGGTTTTCGACGGTCGGTAGATTCTGCGCGGCGGTGGAAATGAGGATAGCGTTAAGCCTATCGTCAGAGACTAAATTCACTTCGCCTTGAACACCGAAGCCCGGTCCGCCCCATTCTTGTCTCTCACGCCTCCGGTCCCATCGCCGCCACTGCGAGTCCCAACCTTGACCTACGCTGCCCCCTTCAAAGAGGTCTTGTAGAGTTTGCACTAACTGTGCCGCATTCGCATACTTGAGGAAGAATATTCTCATTTCTTCTTTTGGGTCAGCCTGGTCAAGTTCCCTGATAACTTTTTCGATGAAGGGGAAGTTGCGTGGGTCTGAAGAAACCAGTATGGCATTGAGCCTACTATCTGAAGCGATATTTACCTCGCCGACGATTCCAGTTTGTTCAAATTGCTGTCCTTGTTCTCTCATCCGTTGACGCTGCCACCACATTCGTTCTGCCATATTCCTTCGGTCCCAACGGTTCATCCTACCAGTCGACACGCCGCCTTGGATGAGGGTTTGAAGTTCAGTCGCAATATCCTCCGCGCTGGCATATTCCAGACGAAACACTTTCATCTCATTTTGAATAAAGGTGCTGGTGTCTAATTGTTTGACTAGATTTTCAAGGATTGTGATGTTGTGTTCTGAAGCTTTGATAATCAAGGCGTTGGAACTTTCATCTGCGGCAATTTGAACGCGCCCTGTGACCATATCTATCCCGCGTCCCTCCTGTTTCGCGCGGTCAAGCATTTCCCGCATCTCGTCGGGGTTGCGGCTATAACTCATCTTTCTGAGTATGTTAGTCACGTTTGTTTCTTCTCGGAACAGTTCATTCAGAGTTTGAGCCATTGAGCGAGCTTCGCCGTTTTGTAGGGGAATAACTTTCACCTTGAGCGCAGATTCCTCGGGCGCGCTGTCGACAACTTTCAGAATCGCCGCGATTCGGTAGATATTTGAAGCAACATCGGTGATGACAAGCGCGTTGCTGTTAGCATCGGCGAAGACGTTTGCCGATTTGCCAGCCAGAGGCTTTATACTATTGACCAATTCAGACGCGACGGCATTTTTCAGCATGATTATTTGCGTGATTACCTGGTCTGTCTGTTCGATCTTTCCTTCGTAGTCAGCGACATTATCCAATACATAAACAGGCACTTTCATCGTGATTGCCTTCTGCATAGTCGTTATCAGAAGGGTTTTATCTGTTCGGATGGTGGTCAAATCGTACTGCGCTAAAATAGTCTTAATCTGTTCAAGGGCTTCGTTAATTGTACCGCTGAAGTTGGTTAAGGCAAAATTTTTATCTTTTATATCTGCTTCAGATGCTATAATTGTCAGCCCAGTTTGCTCGCTCAACCATTTTAACACTTCTTGTAGGTTTTTGGCTACGAAGTTCAATTTCATCGTGCCAGTAGCTCTGTCATAAGTCATGTCTTGTGATTCCGGTGGTTGTTGCGCAAAGCCGACAGTAGAAAGATGTGTCAACACTTCCACTACGATGAATAAGGCTATCAATCCGAATCTAATTATTGATGATTGTATATTGCGAAGCAATTTGATTCCTCCTTATGCGTAATACGTGAAACGTGATACGTGATGCGTGATAATCACTATTCACGTTTCACGTTTCACTATTCACGTTTTACGGCTTCTATCTTATTATGTCTCTGCGTTCTTGTCCACCTTCACGAAACTCACTGCCACTGGCTTTTCCCTCTTCCCCCATTTTTTGGATGACTTTTTCTCTCTCTTGGGGAGACATATTTTGGATTTTTTCTTTCAAATTTTTTCTCTCTTCGCGAGATATATTTTTGCCACCGGGCATACCGCCTCTAATATTCTTCGGTGGAGAAGGTGGACTACCGCCTACTTGAGGTCTACCTCCGCCGCCTCCGCCACCGCCAGAACCGCCGAGAAAGGGAGATTCCTGCATGATATTCAATGTCAGTGGTCCTTCGCCATCTTGATTGAGCGTGACAGATTTCTCCTCAATTGACGTCACCGTAGCATTGCCAATTCTGCCTCCCACAGCGACATAATGAGTGACATTTCTTGCAAACTCAAAAATTAAAGCTTTGGGCGCTCTGCCTCTGGCAATAACTGTTCCGACAAGCCTGAAAGCTGGTCCACCTTTCTCCTCGCCCTTCCAACCTAAAGGTCGGAACAGGTTGTTATCAACGATAGACTTATAGTATTCGTCAACGGCGCCTCCACCTTGCCCTTGACGTTTGCCGCCTTTGGGGCCACGTTGTTTGCCTTCAGATTTTCCCTGTGGGGGGGGGGCCTCACTCTTGCGCTTTTCGCCCGACATATTTTGAAATTGTTCTCGGATTTCGGGATTATCCATCATTTTTTTTTGCATCTCGCGACGTAATTCAGGGTCATTGTTCAACTCTTCAAGGTCAACTCCCTCTTCCTTGAGTGTTTTCTTAACAGCATCTGGGAGATCATTCAGGATTTGAGAGATAACTTCATCTTGCTCTGCATCCGTGGTGAAAGCCGAAAGCATAAAAATTAAGATAACTACGAGAATAGTGCCGAGACTTAATATCCAGGTCCTTAAATACCTTTTCATAATATTCATCTCCTTATTGGATTGTCGATTGATGATTGTCGATTATCGCTTGAACAATCATCAATCATCAATCATCATAAAACTGTAGCCAAAATAGACATATTGGCGGATAGTAGAGTTTTTTCTGGGTCAGCAATTGAAATCTTCAAGTCTCGTACCGAAAGCCATCTGAACGAAGATTCTATTTTGTACAGTACATTAACGAGCTGTCCCATTTCACACTTAAAGGCTATATCCACCACATAAGATTGCTTTTGATATGAAATCGGCACATCATACAGCCAATCTCGAAGTTCATCTTTCTTCTGGGAAACATTAACAAGGTATTCAGCAAGTTTTGAGATTATAACCTCTTCGTCGTTATTATCTTTCTCAATCTTACTTTCGTTGACAGCTTCCCCGATGTCCGAGGTTTCGCTTCCTTCAGCTGGCGCGATTTCGTCGCTACCACTTTTGCTGGAGTTACCTTCATCAGAAACCGATTGCTCTATCTCGCCGTCATAATTTTCATCACCAGAACCATAGTCACTATCAGAAAAATTCTCTTCGCTACTGGAAGCAGAAACAAATTCTTCATTATATTTCCTTAGCGATTTTCTAAATTCGGCGATAATGCCTTGTTCATCCTCTTTCTTTGTAACACGCACTTTTACTGGTTTCGCCCAAAATCCTAAGAAGCCTTTCTTACCTTCATTGAGGACCTTTACATAAACATCTTCTTCCTTTGCCTTTAGTTTTTGTAAAGCAAGTTGCACAGCTTTTTCCTTTGTAGCGCCTTCCTGTTCGACAGATTTCTGTTTTATCTCACCTTTATGTGCAATAATGGCCCTGGCTATATCTATCCTCAACTCATTGGGAATTACATCAGGCAACGGCTCAAATTGCCTTCTCACCCCTCTCCCCTCTCCACTTGATGGAGAGGGGTTGGGGGTGAGGTCAGTTTCCAATTCATTGAGATAGAGTTCATCGATGAATAAATTTTTTACGTCACGCGAAATTGTCTCTGTCTTCTTTCCCGCAACTGGCTTTGGGTCTAACCTGTCAATTCGATTAATCCCAGTATCTTGAATAATCTTCGCTAACCGTTGAGTGATGATAGCCTCTGCAAGTTGTTCTTCAAAAATGGTGCCACGAAGATTTTTTAGTTCTTCAAGTTCCTTGAATTGGCCAACTTTATCTCGGTAAGCGAGGATGCTATTGATGAGATATTTGTCAACACCCAGGTTGGTGAGTTCAGTTTTCGTCACTTTATTAATGTTCAACTTATTGCTATCATCATCTGCATCGCCAACGGTCAATTGCTCTTTAAATTTTTTAAACTGCTCATCAGAAATGATAGAACTTTCTAATCCTGTTTTCACTCGAAGTTTATCTTCAATTGCTATTGCAGATGATTCAAAATTCACCAGTTTTTGAGCGGATTTTAGTTCAGTCTGCTTCAATTTGATTTCTTCGCCGGCGCTTCGCCACTGGTTCAATAAAGGTCTGAAAATAAAAAGACCAAGGACAACTATCACGACAACACCACAAAGACCAATCAATGTTTTTTCGCGAGTTGTTAGTTTTCTCATGATTATACTACCTTTCGGTTATATTACTCGCCCTCGAGAATTTGGAAAATGTGAAACGTATTACGAAAACCCTTCTGTTCCTTCGCTACGCTCAGGACTCAAGGGCAGGCCTGAACAATTTCCAGATTTTTGAGGACGCTAATATATATCTTGATTTCTACAGACTTCCGAAGTCTTTGAGACTTAGGAAGTCTGGCGCAAGTTCGATGCGATTCGCTTCTATACTATTATCGCTTGTTCGTTTAGAATTCTTTCTCTAATTGCCAGCGGGTTGATAACAAACTGATAGCTGGCTCTACGATAGTTGTTGTGCACAATTCGTTGAATTGAATGGAGGACAAATTACAACCACAAAACTTCGCCGACCGCTAGATAAATTTCAACTTGTTTAAATTCAGGTTTCAAACTTTCTTTGTAACCCTGAAACCATTCCAGGCTGGCATCTTCACGCGGCGCATCAACGGTGTACATGAGAAGTTGGTCGTGATACATTCTCCCTGCTTCAGTCCATGAACCAATATGAGGGCTTAATGGTTCCATACGACATCCCCCGAAACGCTCCAGCAGTTTATCGTGAACAGACAGAATCTTCTCTGGCTCAAAGGAGTGTCCGTCGTTATCGAACAGCGGGATGAGGAGTTCAAAGCGATATTTGAAAGAAATAACCTATTTCATGACGTAACTCCTTGGGATGGACGCTGATTCAACTCTTGAAGCTGGAGCACCTGATAAGTGATTCCCTTGTTTTTGAACTCTTCATCCAGCTCTTTGAGCAATCGCGAAGATACCGCAAAGATATTGTCTGGATAGCATCCGACTTGTCCGTTGGTGGCAAGCAAGTATAACCCTTCGGCAATATTGTCATCATCAAATTTAATAAATGGCATTTCAATCCCTCCCTGACAGGCTGTTTTCAGAACAAAAGACGTAAACTTTGGCATGTTTCAAATATCCTCAAATAATATGTTGACAGCAAGCCAAAGTCTGCCCTCGCGTAGGAAGAAAAACCTTTTCCACACGACATTCTACATCTGTTATCGTGTTCCCAACATCCATGTTTTTACCTCTGACATCAAAATTCACTGACTTTCAAATCTGAGCTCAGCACGCTGTATTTCAGTTTACTCAGGATTTCTCATGCTAGTACGCTTAATAACGCCCTCGTCCTGAAATTCCTTCGGTGCGGATTGCGATTTTTTTGAGGCCATAGATTTTTCCCTCAATTCTTGTGCGTATTTGCCAGCGTCATCCGCTAATTTACAGGTGATTTGAGCCTGGAGAACCTGCTTGTCCTTCTGTTTTTCAGTTGTAGCAATCTGCCCCGATTTAACCTCTGTAAAAAATCCAGACCTATCCAATTGGCTTATCAGATTACTGATTTCCGCATGGGAGTTTGCTTCAACATTGATGGTTATCTTCTGGGTTCTATCCAATGTAAAATTTGTCAGAGCAATTTTCGTACGGTCAGGGAATTTTTCACTCAATTCTTTTAGAACATCAAGCGGCGAAACTCTTGGATACAACGCATTTGTCATCACTAAATCATCGGTGAGGAGATTCTTAGTCTGCTCTAAGGACTTTTGCACAGCCTGTAATTTCGCATTTATTGCTTCAAGCTGGGTATTGCGAGAACTAACCCATTTATTCACGCCCACGAATACCCCGACAATCAAAATCAAAGCAGCGGCAGCATAAGATAATGTGAAAATTCTCTGCTTCGCTTTTTCTTTTCGTTGCACCTCTTCGATGGGCAATAAATTAACCGTAACCTGATGTGTGAACGTATTGAGCGCCAGACCTAATGATACGGCGAAAGAGTATTTTAGCTTCTCCGGTGGTTCCGCAGAAAGGTTTGTTTCAAATGCGGCGAATGGATTCCACAACTTCGTCGGAATCGCCAATCTATCTGTGATGTATTGGTCAAGTCCTGGAATTATCGCGCTACAACCGCACATCCAGATACTATCGACCGTTTCAGCGCCAAGCATATCGCGACTGAATGCCTGGATAGAACGACGAAGCTCTTCTGATAATTTTGCTGCCCATTCATAAGCTTGCCCTTGAGCAGAGCGAAGGGTTGGAGCTGCCGCCCCGATGCCTGGAATGTCGCTACGCTCAACCGGCGCATCTTCTTCTAAGCTGGCATTGGAAATTTTATATTCTTCCGCTTCCTCGAATGAAAGCCCTTGCTCCTGGACATAAGCTTTAGTAAGAAGGTCACCGCCAATGGGGAAACTTCTCGAAAAGGCTATGCGATTACTGCGGATAATACATAAATCAGTGTATTCCGCGCCAATGTCAATAACCATTGTGGTATTTTCGCTACCTGCTTCCACGCTGTTTGAGGCTAATTGATTTAATGCCAGAGCACCGATAGCATAAGTTGAAGGCAAAATCTGCGCGACCTGGAGGTCAGCCGATTTAAGAATGCCCATATACCATGCAATGGTTTCTTTTCTCGCGGCGACAAGTTCTGCTGACATCCCCTCGGAAGATTTTTGGATATTATGGTAATTATAAATCGCATTGTTAGCGCCAAATGGTATTTCTATTTCGGCTTGAAGCGCTACCATCTCATTTATCTCTTCATCTGTGAGGGCAGATGTTCGGGTATGAAAATTTAACTTTTTCGTAGTCACAAGTGCCCGTGGAATTGAGATAGCAACAGATTTCGGTTTTATATTCGCTTGAGACATAACATTACGTAATGTGCTGACAATCGTATCATCGGATATTTCAGCATTGACATTCGGGCGCGGATATCGTCCCATGCCAAAATTTACAATTTTAACTTCTGATAAGGAATGACTAAATTCCTCAGTGTTTCTTATGATGGAACTTTTCTTTTTAAAAGAAAAGTTTGCTGAGGTATATTCTAATTGGACAACTTTTATTGCGTCTGTGCCTATGTCAATTGCAGTTGCTAATTTTTTCGCCACATTCATTCTCTCCTTAACTATATTCGTATTTTGCGGGTTTCAATTCTATTTGACGATGAGCATTTTCCGTATCGCCCAAAACTCACTTGCTTTTAGCGTATAGAAATACATGCCAGAAGCGACTTTTTCGCCCAGGACATCTCTGCTATTCCAGTAGGCGGCTTTTTCTTTAATGACGTATTCGCCCGCCTGCTTTGCGTCCAAGTCAAGGATACGGACAGCCTTCAAATCCTCCTTTGGTAAATGGTGATGGAATAAAGCGTTGCTTTTTCAATCCACCACAGATAACTTCAAAATGTGGGTCATCGGAGAAAATTAAGGCGTCAGCAGGCGCTTCTAAAGCGATGATGACATCCCCTATAGCCCAACAAGTTCGTTCTCCAGGCGCGAGGGATACATTTGTGTTAATACGCTGCAAAGTGGCAAGAGCTCGGGCATCTTTGATTTTTGGCGCGACATTTGCCATAGCGGTTTCAATTCGATACAATTCCTCACGATGAGCGGACAAAAAATGAACCAACTGACATTGTGCTTTCGTTGCGTTGCATGAAAGTCGAGAGGAAATCCTATCTCCCAATATCGCTGTTACTTTGACTAAGTCACAATCTGTGTCGTTAACGACTTCATCTATAATGTCGAAGAAGCCTTCGTATTCGAAGATAATTAATCTGAAAGCTCAAGAATTTTATCAACTCTTTTGACAGCACCGCCTCGCTAACAAATCGTGGTTTCGATAAACACCTTACTCTTCTTCATCATCATTTCTTTCCTCAAGAAGATTAAGGTATTCGTCAATTGATTTTCCGAGTTGCAACATCGGTTCTATTCCAGCGTTGCGAAGCGTGCGAGTGCAAAATACAACGTCTTTGAAGGAAACGGCAAAGGAACGAATATACTTTACAACTAATGTTATAGCATCAACCTGTTCTTTTGTAAGTTCCTCCGCTTTAATACGCCGGGCGATTGTTGAAAGGAGCACAGCTAATTCATCTTTCTGGGGATTGGAATGCGGTGGGGTATTCGCCAGGGCGATTGCCTTTTTTTGGAAAGAAGCAAAATACTGTTTCCGTGCTGTTTCATCATCCCACTTATCCTCCAGTGCATCCACATCAGCGGCAACTGAAACTACCAATCTTTCAAAGGCGGCTCTCTCTTCCTCTTGCGCTAACAGAAGCCCTTCGGCTAGTTCGGGCATTAACTTCCGAGCGTTTTCCTCATTTAGCTCATATCGCTTGGAGATAGGAATAAAAACCTTTTCCAAACGCCATTTCACATCCGTTACCGTGTTTCCAATATCCATGCTTTTTACCTCCTTACCACCTCTGCTTCCATAGTTTTATTTGGATAGTGTCGTTTCCCGTTCTATCTATGATTGCAGTGCAGGATGCAACAGTTTTATTGTCTTTTGCCACGCCTTCTGAATCAACCATAAAAGCATACGCACGATATGTAACCAATCCTACGATTTGACGGAAGGTATTTTCATCGATACCTTCGACATTCAACAATTGACCGCTGTTTTCAAACGGCCCGCCTTGCTGGTTTGCGCCCTGACTCCGTTGGGACTGGCCCGTGTCTGTATTGGTTTCGCGGTAAGACACGATTGCTTGAGCTTTAGTTTCATCCATTCCGGGCAGCAGTTGTAAAATTTCCGCTGGGGCAGTGTTCACGTTGATTTTCCCTGCGACGACCTGTTCATTCGTAGTCGCGACCTTATCAGATAAAACCTTCATGTCGTCGAGATTGACGACTTTTGCATTTCGAATATCGTCAATATTATTAAATTGCCCTTGACTATCGCGATATCTGATAATATCTTCAGCAACGCCCTGGTCCATTGAGGGCAGGCTTTGAAGCTGGCTGGCATCTGCAGTGTTGATGTTCACCTTGCCTTCTTCGTCTTCGGTTGAAATACTGTCCCTCATTTGATTGAACATATTTTCTGAAACTGCGGGAGTGTCAAATAAGTCACCTATACTGTTGTATTGCTGCTGTCCACGCTGGTCGATAATCGCTTGGGCTTCTTGGGGACTGAGAAGCTGTTGTTGGTTTTCGCCTTGAATCTGGCTTAATTGTTCTTGATTCGCAGAATTAATGTCTACGCGATTCTGACCTCCAGAATCGACATTTTTGTCAACAGAGTGAACAGTAACTAAATCAACAAGCGGTTTGGAGGACTGTTGTTCTTCATCGTTAGTTTCCGATTGTTGTTGGGTTTGTGTGTCCGTCTGTTGTAGTTGTTGTTGGGAATTGCCATAGAGTATTTCTGGGGTCATACCCTCTACTTTCGCCAAATCTCCCACTGTACGGAATTTTTGTTCGCGCGCTTGCACTATGGCTTGCGCAAGGGTCTGGGAAGTCTCCTCATCGCTAACGCCCGCCAATGCTAATACACCTCGTAGCATATTTTCATCGGCGGTATTTATATTGATTTTCGCGGCCTCATCCGTCACGGTAACTTTATAACTTAGAGTATTATTTGGTCGCATCCCATCTTCTATCTCACCCGTGAGTCCTTCTGCCCAATCCTCAGTCAACGCATCGTAAGACGTTTCGTCACTTTTCAGTTGGGCAATGAACGTTTCCAAGCCTGCTTTGGCGGCATAGAACATTTTGGTACGTTCCACCATATTGCTCTGGATGTAATATTCTAAACGAACCGAATAGAGGAATTCGGTGGCGATTACAGTTAAAATCATAACAATCCACAGAACCGCTACTAAAGATAAACCTGATTCGGAAGTCGGAAGTCGGAAGTCGGAAGTCGGAAGGGTTGGCCATCTCCCCCATCCTTCCACTCTTCCATCCTTCCAATCACTATCTTTTGATAACTGCAAAACTCGCGTGATAATTTCTCTCATTGTTGTCCACCGCCTTGGCCACCGCCAGACCCGCCGCTTTGTGCGCCAGCCTGCCCCGACGAAGACGAGGCTTGTTCTTCATCGCTAAAATTCGCGGTTAACGTTAAATACACCATTGTGGATTGGGTTAATGTAATCCCTTTCCCACCTTCATCGGTTACAGTGACTATCACCTGCACCGCTTTCGGTGGACGTTCTGTATTATCCCAACTCTCGTACCATTCCTCACCATCGGAGTATTTGAAGTCCAAAGATTGGATATGGTCTGCAATGGCAATCTCCTCTACTGGAACTTCTTCCTCCTCTCCCGATGCGGTTGTAACTGTCACCGTTCCCCGGCTTATAATTTCTTCGATGGATTCATTCCCACTTAATGCTAACCCTGTGGTCTTTGCTCGGAACAAAGATAAGGGCGGATTTTCATCATAATTAAGAGTTGCCTCATCAGCTTCTTCATCAATTTTAAGATAATAGAATACCCGCACCAGGTCAGTTTGCGGTTGGGTAGCTTCCTCTTCTGTCAATTCCGCCGTTTCTAATTCACTGGACAATTGAGCCAAAAGTGGGTCTGGTCTAGGGTCGATGAGAGTAACAAATGTAACGGTATCCTGCTCGCCTTCATCTTTGGGAATATCTTCAGCCATAAATTGCAGGTCCGTATCACCTTCGACAATGTAGGTATTACTGAGGTCATTAGCGATTTGATTGACCGCGTTTCGACAATTCTGAATCAGAATCACCCGTGTAGTTTCACGATTATACACTCTCAACGCCATTTGGAACGCAGCATAAGCGGTGCCACTGATGATGACGAGAACGGTAATTGCGGTCATAAGTTCGACAAGTGTAAATCCTCTATTCTTCATCAACCGCCACCGCCTGGTTGTTGTTCTTGCGTTGTTTCTTCTTCCGGAAATTTTCTATCAGCCATGTAAGTATTCATCGTAATCGACTTTTCTCTGCCACGTTCCTGCCAATTAACTGTAACATTTATTAGGCGTAGACCATCTGTTTCAGTATCTTCAATCGTTGACTTCCATCGGAAGCGAGAGCCTTCGCCAAATTCGCCTTCATCCTCACCGGTACTTTCTGGATAACCTACCATCTCCATTTCTGCCATTTTATACTTGAGCAGATTTACAGCGGTTGTTTCATTTTCTGAGATTGCACTCTGAATACCAGCTTGAGAAAACGCTCGCAACAAAGGTGGTAAAGCAAGCGCAAGAATCGCCAGGGAAACGAGAATTTCAATCAGAGTAAGGCCGCGTATATACGTATGTATCTTGGAATTTTGAGCAGACATATAAAAATTTACCTTTTATTATTATAAAGGAAGGGAGGAAAAGAAAGTAAAGGACATTTCCTTCTATTATTCTTTTCCCGCGAAAATTTAAAATTCCGATTAAAAAATGAACGAATCGTGAAATTGTTTATCCTCAAACAATATCAGGATGCCGCATAGTCAACATCAAAAGATAAGATAGGAACACTGATAACTCTCTTTGTTTTATTTATTCCCTCCGCAATTTTTTCATCCATTGTCCGAGCAACTTCAGCGGTGTAATAGCGTTCTCCGCACCTTTGACAAACAAGCGCCGGAACATCTTCCATGATAAAAACCTGACCTTTGCGCTTTCGGATAACATCAACTGACTGCTCTTGAATTTCTCCTCGGCAAAAATAACATTTCTTCATACTTCTCTTTTCCTTACCATGTTTTCAAAAGCAACCTTCACTCGCTCGAACCAATATAGAAGCTTAGTCTACGATGAAATTTAACATTGTCGAGTTAAAGGGATTCTATATAAATACTTCTGCCTACCAATTTGGTATTATTTGAATAAAAGTTGACCTCTATCAGCTTTAAAACGTTCTCCAAGTTCATTGAAGCAGAATTGAAATGTGGAAATGGGAGCAAAACATGGAGATGATGTTCAGGTTTTCTGATTACATCGGTAGTGGATTCCTTTTCATAAGTGAAATAGTAACCGCTGGTACGCTGATAGTGGTAGCGATAGGTTTTCCAAATTAATTCGTTGTTGATACTCTGAATAGTTTCAGAAAAAGATAATATCGCCTTATCTCGAAAAGTTAAGCCTGAACCTGGTACATAAATAGTACCGCCCTGTCCTTTAGGAATTTCCGACGCGGTTGTAAATTTAAGTTCTATTTTGCCTTGTAAAAATCCACGCCGTCCATATTGGACCAATAATCCTAAGACATGAGATTTATATGCTTGCCATCCAAACTTTTCTTTTAAAAAGAAAAGTTTGATCAAAAGAAACACTAAGGAATTTTTTCCTTAAATTCATTCGAAGCGTTCACTCACTTTACACAGAATTGCCCAACCCACTGCGTCGGAAATGTGGTTAAGTTCTCCTTCCTTCCAAAGCCGATAAAATTCTTCCGATGACAGATGATACTTTTGTTCCAATTCTTTTAGTTCTCTTTCAATCTCCTCATGGGTTGTTTCTTTTTCGATAATTTCAAAATGCTCATCAGTTGAAGCCGCATCTTTTTTCTGTTCCATTATAGCCTTTTTTAAGGTTAAGATGCCGTCTTGGATAAAAACGTGAACTTGTTCATTATCTGTCAGGTGAAGTTGCGCGCCAAGATATTGTGGCAAAACAATCTCTTTTTCTTTAGAAATCTTGACAGTTACCATGAAACATTTCTCCTCATTCTTTATACTTATCGAAAGCTATGGCTTCGCGTTTTTCTCCCCACAATGCGGGATAAACTCCGGCCTTCGGGATTCACCCCACTCTAAGACCTAAAATCTTGACTTTGAGATATGTCCTGGCTTTCCTTTTTAACAGATACTTGTCCTGTTTCTTTTTTTACTCTAACAGACATCATTTTGCCGGTTTTATCTTGAAGATACAGAACCATATCTTCAGATGTTCCCTTTGGTGTAAAGAGAATATACTCGGTGCCAGTAGTTACTTCAGTGGAATTAAATTCAGGATTACTGCTACTATCAGGACTAATATTAGCCGAAGAACTATAATCGTGGGTGATATTTATTGCGGCTATTTCCACCCCTGTCGCTGGTTTCCTGGGAATTCCTGCTATCATAGCAGTGCGGAATGAACTAATTTCTCCCTCACTACTCCCCTCTTCACTAACTGACGTGTTTTGTTGAGAACGAGAAGTGGCGAAGGAACTTGCTGTTACTAAAGATGAAGTTGCATTCTCCGAGTCGAAATTCTCGCTTGATATCAACCAGTATTGTTGTTCGTCTAAATCAAATATGACAAGGTAACCAACATTCTCAGTCATAGCGACATCACGCGCATAAGTAAGCAGACTTTGAATTTCTCGAGCAGAGCTTTTCAATCTGCTGGATGGCGCGAGGTTGCGAAGCGAAGGGGTTGCGATAGCATATAAAATCATCATGAGCGCAATAACTATGGTTAATTCTATGAGAGTAAACCCCTTCGGTTCCTTCGACTTTAGTATGGAAATATGATTGGAGGATTGGAAGGATGGAAGATTGGAAGATTGGATGGATGAAAAATCTTTCCCCCCATTCATCCTTCTTTCCTTCCATCCTTTTCCTCCGATAGGCTGATTTATATTTTTTAGCATTTCAACTTCATCCCTCGCAAACTTTTTAAGAAACCCGTTTTCTCCGAGAAAACGGGTTTCTTACTTAGTTGTTTCTTCCTCCATCCAACTTGTGATGTCATCTTCTGTGCCCTCTTTTCCATCTGGGCCCATCGAGATAATTTCATAATAGTATCCTGGGCGGTCTGAAGGAGACCGATATATGTAGGGATTTTTCCATGGGTCTGTGAATTGCGGCTTTTTGACATAAGGCCCATCCCACTCATCAGCGCCATCTGGTGCTTTCCATAGAGCTTCCAATCCTTCCTCTGTGGAAGGATAATGATCTACATCTTTCATATAGAAATCCAAGCTTGTTTCAAATGAAGCAATAGATGTTACAGCAACACCAACTTTCGCCTTACCTGGCGCTTTCATAATACCACTTGTTACGACAGCAGTCGCCAATATTCCTAAGATAGTAATGACCACTAATAGTTCTATTAACGTTATACCAGCTTGGTCATCTCTAATTTTCTTTAGCATGGTTAATACCTCCATGTGTAGAAGTGAAACGTGATGCGTGAAACGTGATGATGATTTAATCATGTTTCACGTTTCACGTCGTGTACATTTCTCAAACTTGCTTCGGAATGTGTGATTGCGCGGAAGCCTAAGTTAGTCGATAGCTGGAAGTCAACATCACCTCGCAAATATCTTGACTCATTTGGCGCGGTAGACTAAGCCCAAGTGTTGCCGCCAGTTGAGACGTATCTTGACAAAGATGCGCGTAAATAAGGTTCTCAATGAATCTTTCCCATTCACTATAAGCAGAAACAGCAAGCATTGTTGCCATCCAGCCCACTTTCCACTGTTGGTCTAACCAAACCCCACTTGCCAACGTCATCAAATCTGCTTCCTGAATAAGAAGGACATTGATAGCCTCTTCGAACTTTTTGTGAGCAATTTGTTTGTATGATGGCCTTGGCATTGTTCTCCGACATCATTCGTTTTTACTATATGATGTAATTATAATCTGGGTCATATACGTCACGAAAACGCTTTTGATATTTCTGCGCATCATCAACTGTAGAAGTCTCATAAGCCCGAAATTTTTCCGTAGGTACATCTCCGCGGGTAAGGTGTTCCAAAAGTCGCCGTCGTAAGTTAGAACAATGTCCAACATATACTACGGCCCCATTTCCGCCCATCAACATATATACCCCTGGATTCTCTGAAACTAAACGCACATTTTTTTCTGTGAACGGTTTAGAATACCAACGTTTTTTGATTCGCATTGTGATGCCTCAATATTAAACGTTTGGTGTAAATTACACAATACGTAATACGTAATGCGTAATGCGTAATTTTTTTACGTATTACGTTTAAAAATAAAACTTATCTCACACCAAGCTTTAAATCAAACTTCATCGCCAAACTATCCACCGCCTATCATCGTACTGGCCTGGAATATCGGCAGAATCATGGCGACAGCGATAAATCCAACCAGTACGCCCATAATCAAAATGATAATCGGGCTAAGTATACTCGTGAGTCGTTCCAAACTCTTCTTTATTTCCAAGTCATAGTATTCTGCAAGTTTTTCGAACATCTGTTCAAGTTGTGCAGATTCCTCGCCGATGGAAATCAGTTGGGTCACCAATTCGGGAAACACGCCGCTTTCTTCCAATGTGCTTGAGAGGCTAGCGCCACGTGCTATCGCCTGTTCGCCGGATTCAACAGCGCCGCGATAGATTCTGTTGCCGATGGTTTCTTTGCAAACTCTCAACGATTGTAACAAGGGGACGCTATTGCTCTGAAGAGTACCTAAAGTTCGTGTAAATCGTGACAATGCAAATTTTTGGAATACATCGCCAAATATTGGCAACCTAAGCTTTAGCTTATCGAGGAAGATTTTCCCCTCTTCCGAGCTTGCGTATTGTCTTAATCCAAAGAATACTACCAAGGATGCAATAACAACAGCCCACCAATAGGAAGTGACAAATCCTATTCCGCCCAGCAATACACGCGTGGGTAGTGGCAGGGTTATGTTCAGGTCTGTATACAAAACGGTAAACTTTGGGATGACGAAGAAGGTCAGAATGGTAACAGCCCCTATCGCTATTAAAATCAAGATGGCCGGGTAAAATAGCGCTGATATAACCGTTTCCTTCAGCGTTCGTTGTCGTTCTGCAAAATCCGCTAACCGTTCCATAACGACATTGATGACGCCGCCTTCCTCTCCGGCTTTGACCATATTCACGTATAATTCATTAAACACTCTGGGATGTTGGCTTAAAGCATCAGCTAAACTGGCACCTTGTTCCACCTCGCTCCTCACTTGCTCGACGACGCGCCGCATCCCTTCGCTACTGACCTGTCCCATCGTGATAGTCAATGCGCGCGGCAGAGAGACAGCCGCATTCAATAACGTTGACACCTGATAACTGAAGAATTCAACATCTTTAGCTCTAACGCGTCCTCTGCCAAGCGAAAATTCAAAGCCCTTTTCTTTTTTTTTGCCTACCTGGTCTATGCTTTTGGGATAATATCCCATACTTCGCAGCTTAACGACCAATTCGGGTTTCGAGGCTGCTTCCATTGTTCCTGCAGTAACATCGCCTGTAGTAGTCAAGGCTTCATAATTGAATACTGGCATTTTCTTCACCTACGCTTAGACTTCCGAAGTCTTGAAGACTTCGGAAGTCTACCTTTAGTTGGCATAACAGCAATACGGTACCCATAATCTACCAAAATATCAGCTTCTTTGTCGCTGGTAAATTCCATAAGTTCGATTTCTCTATCTTCATCCTCCGGAGCAGTCACATTTATCCATCCAAACTTTTTTATTCCAATTATTTCTTTTGATTAAACTTTTCTTTCTTAAAGAAAAGTTTGGAGTTTGATCAAAAGAAACACTAAGGAATTTTTATTTCATTTGAATTTTCAGGACTTTCCGTTACACTCAACAGCTTAACCTCTGGAAAACGCTCTTTGACAGTTTCCATCAGTTCATTAATCAACTCTTGTTGTTTGGTGTTAATCATTTGTTCAATTCCGATTTTTCAAAAAATTCTGTGAATTCCATATCCTCTCACGTTTTACATTTCACGTTTCACATTTTTTCAATTTTCTATTGTCTCAAATTCATAATCAGATTCCGTCGTCAATCGCATAACCTCTTCAACTGTGGTGAGACCAGCTTTGACTTTACGCCAACCGTCTTCGCGTAAGGTTTTCATGCCTGTTGTTCTAATTGCTTCGCGCTTGATTTGATTTGAAGTAATGCCCTTGATACACATTTCCCTGATATTTTCATTCATTGGGATAATTTCAAATATTCCCGTTCGTCCAAAATATCCCGTGTTTCGGCATTCTTTGCAACCAACGTGGCGTCGTATCATTAAATCATCAGGAAGATTTTCAATTTCTTCTTGCTTAAGTCCTAAATCCAACAATGTTTCCTGGTCTGGATGATACAGTTCGGAACAATATTGGCACACACGACGCACCAGACGTTGAGCGGCAATGCCCTCTACGGTTGAGGCTACCAAAAACGGCTCAACACCCATGTCAATCAATCGAGTGATGGCGCTGGCAGCATCATTTGTGTGGAGAGTGCTAAAAACTAAGTGTCCCGTTAGAGCAGTATGGATAGCCATTTCAGCGGCTTCATAGTCGCGGATTTCGCCGACCATTACGATATCAGGGTCCTGACGCAGAATGTACCTGAGGCCAACCGCAAAAGTCAAGCCCAAATCGACATTCACATCGATCTGATTGATGCCCGGCAGGTCATATTCGACAGGTTCTTCGATGGTAATAATTTTCACATCGGGTATATTTTTTTCTTTCAAGCAAGCGTAAAGAGTAGTAGTTTTACCGCTACCGGTGGGACCTGTAACAAGAATAATGCCGTGTGGTTTTTCTATCAGTTTTTGGAATTGCTTGAGATTATCATCCATCATACCTAAGTGCTCTAAACCGTAGGAAATCGCCTTTTTATCCAAAATTCGCAAAACCACGCTCTCGCCCCACTGAGTAGGGATAGTAGAAACACGAATATCAATCTCGCGGTTGCCAAGGCTCTCGATCGTTCGTGAAATTTTGCCATCCTGTGGAAGGCGCTTTTGCGCAATGTCCATATCTGCCATGATTTTAACACGAGAGGTGAGCGCCCATTGCAAATGCCGCGGAGGCTGCGGTTGTTCCTCCAATACGCCGTCAATGCGGTAGCGAATTTTTACTTCCTTGGCAAAAGGTTCAAGGTGGATATCTGTCGCATTTTGTCGCACAGCATCAATGATTAACTGGTTGACAGCTTCCATAACCGTTGGGTCATGAGCCATCGCATCAAGTCCATAGTCGCGGATTGTTTCAATACCCTCAGATATCGTAACTCCAGCGGGACCTCGCATTTCTCCTCCGCTGATAATGTCCGTCGCACTTTTGCCGTAGTATCTTCTGATAGCATCTTCAATATCATCCTTATCAGCAAGTAATGGTCTGACTTCGCATTCAGTCACCAGTCGGATTTCATCTATCAACATAATATCTAACGGGTCGGACATCGCTATTGTCAAAATATCATCTTCCAAACTCACAGGTACAATTCGATTCTTAAAAGCAAAACTGGATGTCATCTTGGAAGTGGCAACTTCGTCTTTCTGTAAATCAGCCAAACTAATGCAGGGAATACCCAACTCAATGCTTTCTTTCGTTAGTTCAATTTCCTCTTTCGTCGCAAATTTTTTATTGATTAAGATTTGCTCAACAGCACCACCGATTGCATTTATTTCGTCATATTGTTCTTTGGTGATTATACGTGCTTCAAGCATTACATCTTGCAAAGTTATTTTTTTCTCAGGCAACTGAGGCATGCCTATCAGCCTCCTTAATATCGGGCTTAGAAAATCGGTTTTGTTAGACGAAAAACAGATACGTAGGTTTAAGAATATATTTTCATGAAACGTGAAACGTGATGCGTGAAACGTGAAACGCGATGCGTGAAACGTAATACGTAATGCGTGAAACTTAATGCGTAATGTTTTTACATATTACGTATTACGTATTACATTACTGTTACAATAGAAGTTCCTTCAAAAGTCCAGTAAGTTCTTCATTTCCATGCGCCAATTCAAAGGCGCGTTTAATTTTCTCCTCTCTGCTTAAAGTTTTCACACTACCGCTGGAAGATGGTTCCCAGAGGATATCAATTTGTTTTGGATTCCGTCGGTCGTAAGTGATTTTCGCAATCGTCAGCGGATAATTATCGGGGATAACTATCATCCAATCAATCATCTGGCTCGCGTAGCCGGCGTCAGCCCTTTCAACTTTAAGCCTTCTATCCTGATTGGGATGGCTGTGCCGAACCCACTTTTTTTGGCCAAATTCGTCCAACTCAAAACTCCCCGCCTCAATCCAGCTTCTATCAGCGCCAATCGGTTTCGTTGTAACTTTAACAGTATGTGGCATGGTTAAACCTCCTTGTATAGCTACTCATTATCGGACAACGCTGATAAAATGAGCCAAAATCAGCGTTGTCTGAGAATCGGCGGCTCTAAGTCTAAAAAAGAAAAACCGTAACCTCTTCTCCCGCTTCTAAACCCTCGACGCCAATTGGAATTTTGACTGTGCCATCTGCTTTGACCATTGTAGAAATAAGGGCGGATTTGCCCAGCACAGGTTCCGCCATTAGGCCATCCGCGGTCTCAATCAATCTAACACGAACGTAGTCTTCCCTGCCGGCATCAGAAGAAAAATTTGTGTTGAGCTTTGCCTTCACCGACTTGATATCCCAATTAGGTTGTTGTAGACCAGATAACCACTGTAATAAAGATTTAACAAAGAGTTCAAAAACGACCATAGCTGATACAGGATTGCCCGGCATACCGAAGATGTATTTATCTCTGGCAATGGCGGCGATGACAGGTTTTCCTGGACGAATTGAGACGCCATGCGCGAGGATTTGTGCGCCATCTATACCAGCAATAACATCCAATGCGACATCTCTGGTACCAACAGAACTGCCGCCGGAGATTAGCACGACATCGGATGTCTTAAGGGCTTCCCTTACGGACTCTTGCAATGCGGTATGATTATCCGGGATTAAACTAAAGCGGATAGGTATTCCACCTGTTTGACGGACGAGTCCAGCCAAAGAATAGGAGTTGATATCGCGAATTTGTCCTGGCTTCGGTGTTTCATTAGGAGGGATGATTTCGTCGCCAGTTGGGATGATGGCAACCGTAGGCTGGCGGTACACTTCCACTTCAAGAATGCCCACCCCAGCTAAAGCGCCGATATCTTGCGGGCGTAGTTGATGTCCTTTGGACAAAAGTTTCTGAGATTGGCGAACATCTTCGCCAATCCGTACAATGTTATCGCCCGGCGCGACAGCTTTTGTGACTTCGATTAAGATATCATCCTGAGAATTAGATGGTGAACTTTTACTTTCGGCCATTTCATAGTCCGTGTCTTCGACCATTACAACAGCATCGGCATTAGCAGGCAACATCCCGCCAGTTGCGATTTTAACCGCTTCCCCTGTCGAAACCTTCAGCGTTGTTGTTTCACCCATCAACACCTCGCCGATAACTTTAAGATATGCTGGCGATGACGCCGACGCGCCGAAAGTATCCCGCGCTCGCACCGCAAACCCATCCATAATCGACCGGTTAAAATCAGGTAAATCGACAGGAGAATGTACATCCGTCGCTAATACTCGTCCCAACGCGGGTTCAATCCCGCTTATTTCAGAATCTAACAGTTTTACAAGCGACTGCAGTTCATCGCGAAGTTCCTCTGAAGTTTTTACTTTGAAAAATTGCATATTTTTACTCCATTTTACACTATGGCAAATTATAACTTTATGATATAATACCACATTATGAGAAGCAATTCAAGTGCTTAATGCGTAAATGTTCATTTAGACTTCCGAAGTCTCAGAGACTTCGGAAGTCTGGACAGCTACTTATGAACCCCAACAACATCATCACATTAACAACCGATTTCGGCACAACCGATATTTTCGTCGGGGTGATGAAGGGAGTTATCCTAAGCATCAACCCGGATGCAAAAATTATTGACATCACCCACGATATCGAACCCCAGGATATTTATGCCGGGGCGTTTCTGCTCAATTCAGCGTATAGCTATTTTCCGCCAGGGACAATACACGTGGGAGTTATTGACCCTGGCGTTGGGAGCGTGCGGCGGGCGATTGCCGTTGCAACAGAGCAATATTATTTTGTCGCCCCCGATAACGGATTATTGAGTTATGTCCTCTGCAAAGAAATAGTCAAAAGCGCGGTCAATTTAACGAATCCAAAATACTTCCTTCCGCAAGTTAGTAATACCTTCCATGGCCGCGACATCTTTGCCCCCGTCGCCGCTCATATCTCCCGCGGCGTATCACTGAACTTGCTGGGAGAACAGATAACTAACATAGCGCAAATTCCCATATCAATCCCGGATGCTTCTGAGACTGAAATAATCGGACAAATTATCTACATTGACCGATTCGGCAATTTAATCACAAATGTCTCACATGAATTGTTTGAGTCAGCAAGAAAAAAACGAAATTTTATAATATTCGTCAAAGACCGACAAATGCGACGGATTTGCCTCGCTTATGCTGAAGTCTCTGCCGGAGAATTGTTGGGCATCTTTAGCAGTTTTGGTAACCTCGAAATCGCCATCAATGCAGGAAATGCGGCGGAAATTCTAAAAGTTAAGAGGGGAGATGCAATCAAAATTCGATTTCAGGGGGTAATAAAATGAAGGAATCTGATGCATCATTGCGAAATACAGATATGGAAAGGATGTATAAGGAACTCCGGCGAAGCTATGACATTCAGTCAGCAGTAAATGCGTTGGCGACATTCTCGCTGAAAGATACATCCCTTGAGGAAGTTCTTGACAAAGCGCTTGACACTATCTCCTCCGTTTCCTGGTTCTCTATTGAACCTAAAGGTGGTATATTTCTTGCTAATGATAATGAGGTGCTTGTGCTGAAAGCGCAGAGGGGATTTTCCGAACCGGCGCTGAGAGTGTGCGAGCTGGTTCCGTTTGGCAAATGCCTTTGCGGTCGTGCAGCATCCACCCGTGAGATGCAATTTGCCGACTATATGGATGAGCATCACCAGATTACCTATGAAGGTATCTCCCCTCATTGGAATTATGCTGTCCCTATTCTATCGGCTAATCGAACAATTGGGGTGATAAATCTGTATTTAAGACCGGGATATCAACGTGACAGAATGGATGAGGAATTACTGACTTCGATGGCCAATATATTGGCTGTCATCATTGAGCGTAAGCGTATGGAAGTTGCTCTTAAAGAAGAACGGGCATTGTTAGCCAGGCGGGTTGAAGAACGGACAGCGGAACTCAAAGTCGCCAATGTGGAACTTGCCAGAGTTGACCGTCTGAAGGATGAATTTCTTGCCGCCATGAGTCATGAGTTGCGCACGCCCATAAGCGGCATTCTGGGTATGTGTGAGGTGTTGAGGAGCGAGGTCTATGGGCCAATAAACCAGGAACAGCTTTCATCTTTGCATAGTATTGAGGAAAGCGGCCGGCATTTGCTGGCTTTAATCAATGACATCCTCGACGTCTCCAAAATCCAGGTCGGCCAACTGGAACTGGAGCTTAGACCCGTCTTTGTCAGACAGGCTTGTGACGCCAGTCTGCGATTTATCGAACGTGATGCCCGGAAAAAACGTCTTCGTATCTCTTCCAGATTCGATAGCGCTGTAACAATACTCCAGGCAGACGAGCGACGTTTGAAGCAAACATTGGTGAATCTTCTCAGCAACGCCGTTAAGTTCACCCCAGATGGCGGGGAAATCGGTCTGGAAATCATCGGGGACTCAGAGCGCGAAGTCGTGGACTTTGTTGTCTGGGACACCGGTATCGGTATTCCCGTGGAGCAGATACCGCGACTATTTGAGCCTTTTGTCCAGTTGGACAGCAGCCTCTCGCGGCGATATTCAGGAACGGGTTTGGGATTGGCGCTGGCGAAACGTCTGGTGGAAATGCATAATGGAAGCATATCTGTAGAAAGCGAATTAGATAAAGGTAGTCGCTTCAAGTTTTCACTTCCGTGGCAGCAGGTAAGTGAAGCGCCTGAAACCACCGAGGAATTAGGTTTGGATGAAAAAACTTTAGTCATTGTAAGTAGAGAAGACTCCGAGATTGGGATACCTCTCATCTTACTTGCCGAGGACAACGAAGTCAGCATCAAATCTACCTCGGATTACCTTTCAGCTAACGGTTGCCGTACCATCATTGCAACGAATGGAAGCGAAGCCATCCAACTGGTTAGAGAGAAACGCCCTGACCTAATTCTGATGGACATCCGAATGCCAGATATGGACGGGCTGGAGGCTATCCGACGTATTCGTTTTGACCCGGATTTTTCCAATATTCCTATTATCGCGCTTACCGCTCTGGCGATGCCCGGCGACCGGGAGAAATGCCTTGAAGCAGGCGCCGATGACTACATAAGTAAACCCATCAGTTTGAGTAAATTGGTCAAGATAATTAAAGAACGATTGAGGGGGGGGTTGAGCATAAATGCGCATCAAAGCCTGTGAATCAATTCACAGGCTAAGACGCTAAAGTCGTCTCAAAGACGACTGGGAACCGGTTTAGTCCACTTTGAGTGGACTTTAGCTTCTTAGCCTGAATTTTAATTCAAGGCGTTTGTAACGAATGAATCACATTTTCATTCCTTAAGAGCATAAATACCCTTGACGTTGTGATTAATCACCACGCTGAGTCAAAAAAAGCGGACTAAAGCCTAATGCTACTAAGAATTCATTCCTGCTCCACCTTGTTTTAACCGCCTTTTCCCAACCGCAGAGTTCGCTGAGACGGCGCGGAGGACGCAGAGAAAAACAAAAATTATTTCGCTGCGAACTCTGCGTC
>Ga0194113_10001284_pt1 | contig 34448 bp, 37 predicted proteins | sample TA2MahC200mmetaG_FD_146193 | JGI IMG/M metagenome (GOLD analysis project Ga0194113, IMG submission 146193) | Freshwater microbial communities from Lake Tanganyika, Tanzania - TA2015017 Mahale Deep Cast 200m | ecosystem: Environmental > Aquatic > Freshwater > Lake | place: Tanzania: Lake... | reverse complement strand
CGCTTTTCATAGCCGAACCGGTGAGCGCCGGAGAGGCTCATCGGACCCGGAGGCCATCCGGAAGCTCTAATGCTTTACAAGATAGCACAGTGACGAGTACAATTCGTCCGCTAGATAACGGGGAACTGTAACCCGAGAGAGGGCTGAGGAGCAACTCCCCAGTGACTGTCATACTCGGCGTGAACGACAATATCAACAGCGCGGCGGCAATCCTGTCTGACGGCGTGCTCCTCGGCGCGGTCCAGGAAGAGCGACTGACTCGCGTGAAGAATCAGGGCGGCGTTCCCGGGATGGCGATTGACGATGTGTTGAAGGCTCACGGTCTGACCCTGAAAGAGATTGATCAGGTGGCGCTGGCAGGGGCTTATACCTCATTCGGTCGGTGGAGTAGAGAAGCGGTGACTCGGCAATATCAGCACGCGTCCAGTCCGTGGGGCCATATCAAACAGAAGCTGAAGAACAGCGTTGTTGACGACCTTTATCGCAAGTATCGCAGGACCGGCCGGCTGGCGGAGTACGAACAACTGAAGTTCCGCTCTGAGCGCCTCACGAGCCTTGATCACCACATGTGTCACGCGTCCGCGGCGTACTATGGCAGCCCCATGAGCGGACGACAGTTGGCGCTCACCTGTGACGGGAGTGGGGACCGCCTCTCCGCCACGGTGTGCATCGGCGAGAATGGGCGACTGGATCGTATAGCGGAGGTTCACGAGAGCGACTCTTTGGGAAGGTTGTACGCGGTGGTCACGTTCCTCATGGGAATGCTTCCCCACGAACACGAGTACAAGGTGATGGGTCTCGCTCCTTATGTGCCTGACGACGAGAGGGTCGCGGATATGGCCCGAGTCTTCTCGGATCTCTTCGAGTTTGACTCTCGCAATCCGCTGATCTGGCGACGCAAACGGGGAGTGCCGTCCCTGTACAGCGCCACGGGCCTTATCCAGAGTTTGATCTATCGACGGCGTTTTGATCTCGTGGCCGCGGGCTTGCAGAAATTCACCGAAGATCTCCTTGTACAGTGGGTGAGCAACGCTGTCCGTGAAACCGGAATTCATCAGGTGGCCCTCAGCGGCGGCGTCTTCATGAATGTGAAGGCCAACAAGAGGATCCTTGAATTGCCGGAGGTTCAGAGCCTCTTCATATTTCCGTCATGCGGAGATGAGACGAACAGCATCGGCGCCGCTTATCTCCTCCATGCGCAATCCCGCCTGGCGCAAAGTAAACCCGTAAACATCGACCCGCTCGGTCCGTTTTACTTGGGAGGGGGCTTTACGGACGAAGAAGTGGAACAGGCCATCCGCGACTTCCGGCCCGCGCCCAAATTTCGGTCTCGGCACGCGCCGGACATTGAGAAACTCACCGCGGAAACCATCGCGGCGGGCCATGTGGTCGCGCGCGCCAAAGGACCCATGGAATTCGGGGCCCGCGCATTGGGGAATCGTTCCATTCTTGCCCGCCCGGAAAGCTCGCACGTGGTCCAGATCATCAACCGAATGGTCAAGAACCGGGACTTCTGGATGCCCTTTGCGCCGTCAGTCCTCGCGGAGCGCGCGGAGGAGTACTACATCAAGCCGAAACCGTTCTTTTCGCCGTACATGATCATCGCGTTCGACACGAGGCCCGAGTCGAGAGACAAGTTCCCCGCCGCGCAGCACCCCTACGACCGCACCGCGAGACCCCAAGAAGTCACTGAGAACTGGAATCCCGAATACTACCGGCTGCTCAAATATTATGAAGAGTTCACAGGGGAGGGCATCATCTTGAACACCTCCTTCAATCTGCATGGGCATCCGATTGTTTATCGCCCAATGGAGGCGCTGGAAGTCTTCCACAATTCCGGCCTGCCTTTCCTGGCGCTGGGTAATTGGTGGCTGTGGAAAGATGACTAGCCGGGGGAAGCGCTCATGATTCGAGTGAGCATCCAGGTTCCTCATCCGTACAGATCCCGGGCTGAGTACGTATTCCGAACATTTGCGCTCCGATGGGGTATCCCGGTGCTCTTCACATCTGACGAGCCCGATCTAAGATACGGTGGGTCGGATTCCGCCGCGGCCGCGGGCGCTGCGCTGCGCTTACCGTTCGACGAATCCGCGTATCGGCCTCAGACCGTATGCGCGTTCCGTCGGAAAGATGGAAGCGCAAATTGGGTGGTCGCAGGTGACGATAGGGATTGGCCCGATCTGGTGGGGACTACCTACCGCCTGCTCACTCACCTGGATGAGTCTCAGGTGCGTGCGGAGAACCGGGACCGACGAGGCATTTTCGTCAATAAGGCGCTTCCTCCTGACCGCGCGCAATCCGCGGCGGTTCCTTTTGTGGAAAACCACGCGGCGGCATTGCTGGAGCAGGCGCTCCGCGTACGGCCACGTCTCAAGGAGGCGGCCATCCCGCGCTGGCCCGGTGGAAAGCGGTATGCGCTCGTTCTCACGCATGACGTGGACGCCGTAAACGTGTCAGCCCCATTGGAGATGGCCGCAAACCTCACAAAAGCGCTCCTGCGCGGCAGCGCTTCACATGCCAGGCTCTTTACTCTTGGACTGTTCGGTCTCGGGAGAAACGCGGCCGATCCGCACTTCCAGTTTCAGCGCTGGAAGGAGTGGGAGAGGCAAAGTAACCTGAAAAGCGCTTTCTATCTCTTCTATCGGCCGCGAGGAGTCCGTTTTGACATCAATGACTGCAAGTCCTCGGTTGCAGGTCGCCGGACCGATTGGGAAACGCTCCGCAGGATTGCGGATGAGGGATGGGAATTCGGCCTCCATTCTTCGATCCGTTCGCGGGAGCGCCCGGCAGCGATCCCCGAGGCCAAGGCATGGCTCGAGGGCAAACTGGAGGGGCCGGTTCACGGTGTTCGTCATCACTACTGGGCCATCGATTGGCGAGCTCCGCACCGAACCTATCGACTACACGCGGAATCAGGCTTCTTGTACGACAGCTCTGTTGCGTGGCGAGATCAGGCCGGTTTCCGAGCAGGCACATGTCTTCCTTATGCGCTTTACGATCCGGAAACCGAAAAAACGCTGCCTCTGACGGAACTTCCGTGCAATCTGATGGACGGTCACATCTTGTTCCGTGATGTGAGCGGGGCTCGACGGGATCATGAGGAAGCGGTTCGGCTGGGTCGTGACCTCATGGAAGTGGTCAAAACCTTCGGCGGCGCAGCGGTTCTCAATTGGCATCAGGAAAAGGGCTTCAATCGGTTAGAATACGCTGGATTCTTCGAGGCGCTGGATGCGGTGCTCGAACCTTACCTTACGAATCGGGATGCATGGATCGCTTTGCCACGCGAGTTGGTCGAGCACTGGAACGCGCGAGCAGACCTCATTTTAGGCGCTTCTCAATCTGCTTGCAGTTGAGTGAGCGGTCATTTTCGGAAGATCCAAAACAAGACGCTGCCGAGAACCGAAAGAATAACGCTCAGCACGATGCAGGTCATGAGCGGGAATCGGAACGAAAATCCGGGGCGATCCACTCGAATGTCGCTCGGAAGGCTTCCGAATGGGAGGCCGAGCTTGCCGCCAAGCCACAAGAGGAGCCCTAGGGCCACGACCGCCAAGCCCACAAACGCGACCATTTTTCCAATGGTTGGGAAATCCATCGATTCCGCCACCGCTCCAATTGGCTTCGACCCAATACGCTCAAGGAGTTGAAGCCGTCTCCTCGGTCAAGACATAACATATTGCAGTGAGCAAAAGCCTGCAACTCATGCGCTTGAAATCGGCGGCCACCGGGCTTCGCGCCTGCGGACCATAATCAAAGAATTCTACAGATTAGGCCCGGCAGGGATCCGGCGCCCTATCCGACTTCCATAGACGCGGCCGGTCCATACGTTGAGAATTGTTGGAACCGCGATCTATTGCGCCACAGCTCAGACAGGGGTACATTCTCCATTCATAAATCTGTCCTGGTTTGGTTCTCGGGCGGAGCAACGACCCGCCGGCACGGCAATGGAGGAACTTTAGGCAAATGGGGCGAGAAAACGGAGGGATTCTGCCTCCGCAGGTCATCCAGGGGATGACGCTGAGCAGGCTTCTTCAGGCGCTAGTCAGAAATCACTTGCAGGTTGACGCAGCGTGCCTGGGGAGACTCGCTCATCTGATCGTCTTGGGTGTCTTTAATTCGATTTATGGGGGTTGCGAGAAGCTGTTCAACGGCCGGGATATCGATTCGGTCGCTATTGGACAACCTCCTCTGTTCGTAATCGGTCACTGGCGTAGTGGGACGACCCATCTGCATAACCTGCTGAGCTGCGACGAGAACTTGGCTTGCCCCACGGCATATCAAGCGCTTTTTCCGCATCATTTCATTTTCAGCCAGGCTGGAGGCATGGTGTTCAACCTCCTCGCTCCCCGGACGCGTCCCATGGACAATGTAGCCTTCTCGTCAGACGCTCCTCACGAAGACGAATTCGCCTTGGCTGCAATGTGCGGAGTCTCCCCGTACATGCGCGTACTGTTCCCACGCACCGGCGATCCCGGATACTCAGAGCTGAATCCCGATCTCATCCCTCCGGAAGCGTTGCAAAGTTGGAAAGAATCGCTTGTTCTCTTCGTCAAGAAACTAACCCTTTCCGAGGGGAGACGCGCCGCTCTCAAATCTCCGCCCCATCTCGGGCGCGTGCGCACCTTGCTGGAAATCTTCCCCCAGGCCCAATTCATCCACATTGTGAGAGATCCCTACACAGTCTACCTATCCACTCACCGGCTTTGGCGGGAAACCTTCGGCCGCTGTCACCTCCAGGTCCCTGATGCGGGCCTGGTGGATGAAATCATCCTTTCCTGGCACAATGAATTATTCTCACTCTTTGAGAGGGACAGGCCGTTAATCCCCGAGGGCGCGCTGCACGAAATGAAGTTCGAAGACCTGGAGAACTCTCCACTGGAGACCCTCGAAAGCGCGTACCGGGAGTTGGGGTTGAGCGGATTTGCCTCATTCCGGGGCCGGGTCTTGACCTACCTATCCTCGGTCAGCGATTACCGGAAGAATGAGTTTTCGATGGAAGAGGCTACCCGCGAAAAGGTCGCCCTTCGGTGGCGCGCCACCTTCGAGCGTTACGGGTACCCTCCGTAAAAAAATTGCCATAGTGTCGGCGCGCGTTTGACAGCGATTCTTCGTTAAAGAACGGGGCGGGATGCAATTAATTGCTGGACAAATTTTCTAATTTGTCTTATCAGCATCTGCCATGTCAAGGGTTTTGCGCCCAGGGCTCATGGGTCCTACGCCCGGTTTCTCATGACCCCTCGCTCTTGCCGTTTCCGGGCGCCGCTTTTTGCTGATGACCTTCGGCGCCCGAAGACGTCAATTCAGTTCCTGTTTCAGGAAAAAGGAGGAAGCATGGAAGTAGGCGACATCATCCACCTCAATGGGCTCAAAGCTGAATACAGCCTCTTCGGTAAGGACCGATTCTCCCGCTGCACCTTGCCCGAAGGCAAGTACGTCATCGTCGGATTCGAAACGGGTTACGTGAAACTCGCGTGGCGAGACGCGGACGGCCATCCCTCTCGCAAACATCGCTATAGAATAGAGGCCGATGCAGTTGATTCCGACAGCTAGAGGCTCTCGAATTTTGCACCTATGGGGCTGACCGCGGATCATGTCTGCTCATGCGCCTGCTCCTAGGATAAGCCGTCTCTCCTGGGGAACATGGGCGCCTCGATCGGATCCAATGTTCCGTTCATAACACGAGCATTGAGGCAAAACGGCCTTTGATACGCCTACCCAACCTACGGGCCCTAAGCGGACATTTACAATCCGAGGCGGTCGCTTATACCCCTCATCGCGTCAAGACTCACCTCAATGAATTCGTCTAGGGACATGCCCAGTTGCTCGCAGAGACGAATGTGATCCCTGTTGACGGACCGGGCGAATTCCTTCTCTTTCATGCGCTTTCGAACGGATTTTGGTTTAACGCTTGCCAGCTTCTTATCAGGGTAAACCAGCGCGGTGGCCACGATGAGCCCTGTGATGGTCTCCGCTGCAGTGAGCGCCAAGTGTACCGGTTTGTTTCGGGTGATTCCCAAGTTCTCGGCATTGTGGGATTGTATCGCTTCGATGACCGGCTCACGCGCTCCGTGGGCACGGAGAATTTCTCCGGTTATGATCGTGTGCTGGTCCATGCGATCACGGGTTTCGTTGTAGTCGAGATCGTGGAGTAATCCCACCAGGCCCCATAGTTCCGGATCTTCCCCGAATCGTGGGGCAAGCGCCCTCATGATCGCTTCCGATGCCAAGCAATGCTTGCGGATGCTTTCGGCCTCGAGATACTGCTCTATCAACTCCAGCGCTCGCTCACGAGAGATTCCCCACTGTTCGGATTTCACGGCTTACTCCTGAATAGAACGTTACGTTGGAGGCGATCTCCCCGCGAATAATCGGCAAGACGCCTCTATTCATCACAACGGAAATTGTTATCACGGCTTGCGCCTCTGCCACAACTTCAAACCCAATTCCATTTTGTTGACTTTTTTCGGCGCGATAATTATCTAAAGAACGATTTGGTGGAGTCTGTAAAGCCAACCGTGTTCCACCCGTTGAATGAGAGGGAAAACCGTCGTGAGGACAATCAATCTGGACCATGTGGCCGCGTCACCGGTCCTGCCGGAAGTTGTGGATGCAATGACCCTCTATCTTGCCGAAAAGTACGGCAACCCCTCCAGCATTCACAGCCTGGGCGAGGAGGCCGAAGAGGCGCTCAATGAGGCGAGGGAAAAGGTCGCGGCTCTCATTGGCGCGAGCCCAACGGAAATTGTCTTCACCTCGTGCGGAACGGAATCGAATAATTTCGCGCTCAAAGGCGTGGCGCACGCGAATCGCGCGCGCGGTAATCATGTGATCACGTCCGGGGTGGAACACTTCTCCATCATGCATGCGGTGAAGGCCCTGGAAACCCAGGGAGTGGAGGTGACTCGCCTCCCCACGGATCGTCACGGCATAGTAGATCCCGCGGATGTGGAAAGGGCCGTTACCCAGCGAACGGTTCTCATCTCGGTGATGCACGGGAACAACGAGATCGGGACTATCGAGCCGATCGAGGAAATCGGGAAGATCGCTCGCGCTCACAAGGTCCCCTTCCATAGTGACGCCGTGGCAACCGCCGGCGTAATTCCCGTAGACGTTCAAGCGCTCCATGTGGATCTCCTGTCCCTGGCCGCGGATTCGTTTTACGGGCCCAAAGGGGCGGGCGCGCTATACATTCGCAAGGGAGTGCGTATCGCGCCTCTGCTCGATGGCGGCATCCAGGAGAACGGACTCCGAGCCGGCACGGAGAATGTTCCGGGGATTGTTGGGATGGGGATCGCGGCTGGGATTGCGTTGCGTGAGCTGCCGTCCCGCATGGCGCACGCCCGGAGGCTCAGAGATCGGCTTATCGCTGAACTACCAAAGGCCGTGGAAGAAGTGGAGATCGTGGGGCACCCCACGCGGCGACTTCCCAATAACGTGAGCCTGACGGTGAAGTATGTGGAAGGCGAATCCATGCTCTTGTTCCTGGATATGGAAGGAGTAAAGATAGCCAGTGGTTCCGCATGCATATCTCGATCCCTCAAGGTCTCGCACGTGATGCTCTGTATGGGGATCGACGCGGCCACCGCTCAGGGGTCGCTTCTTATCACGCTGGGGCGGGACAATACCGACCGGGACATAGACGATTTCCTGAGGATTCTGCCGCCGATCGTGCAAAGACTGCGAGACATGTCGCCTCTGTACAAGAAGACGGGGAAGACTCGCGCGGTAAGCTAAGAAAACCGTTGAGCCAGGGTACGGTTTTGTAGGTTCGGTAAATGAATGTGGCGGAAGGGCTGGGACCAGTCTCGGTGGGACAGGCGTCTCGCCTATCTATTCGGGCCACAATCCGTCTCCCGGAGGTATGAGAGGCAATCCCGCGTGTCGTGGGAGTGTCCCGCCAAATATGTTGGGATATTTGACTGCGCTTATGAGACGGAGCGCCACGGTCGAACCGGCTGACAAAGCTCTTGCGGGAACGGAGAGCAAAGAGCGCACTCAGCCCTTCGGAAATTGCAAGAAGACACCTCGATAGGATGGCGTTATGTACAGCGAAATCGTTATGGAGCACTTCAAGAACCCGCGCAATGTGGGGGAGATAGCAGACGCGGATGGGATAGGGGAAGTCGGCAACCCCGCATGCGGAGACATCATGACGTTCTACATCAAGGTGAGGGACGGCCGGCTTGAAGACGTGAAGTTCAAGACCTTCGGATGCGGCGCCGCGATAGCCGTTTCGAGCATCGTGAGTGAAATGGCTGTCGGTAAAACGCTGGACGAAGCGATGACGATCAGCGCCAAGTCCGTGATCGAGGCTCTCGGCGGACTTCCCAAGAAGAAACATCATTGCTCTAACCTGGGCTCTGACGCGCTCCAACGCGCCATTGAAGACTACCGGGCTCGACAACGAGGCGAAGTGTACCAACCGCCTGAGGATCATCCGGAAAGCTGCGAGTGTGCGGCATGTTCGGCCGAAGACCCGGAAGAGGCGCTGTACTGCACGACCGTCTGCGAGAGAAAACCCACCTCGTAAGAGCCCTTTTCCATCGTCCCGTCATTTTGACGCGGTTCGGTTGGATCCGGTGCTTCGGCAGTCTCCGAAAAAAAGCGCAGTGGCGTCAGGTGCGGTACGCGGCGTTGATCCGGACATATTCTTCGGAGAGGTCCGTGGTGAGCATTGAGGCCTCGGCTGTGCCGTGATTGAGGTCCAGGAGCACGAAGAATTCTCGTTTCTTCATCGCCTGAGCAGCCTGGGGCTCCCATTCATCACTGCGCGGGGCCCCGTTCTTGAGCACCGGAATCCCGTCGATGAAGAGGTCCAACCGGTCAGGATCGAAACTCACTCCCGACCTGCCGGCCGCTGCAATAATGCGTCCCCAGTTAGGGTCCTGGCCGTAGAATGCGGTCTTTACCAGGGGAGATTCGGCGATGGTCCTTGCGACCGTCAATGCGTCTCTTTTATCACGCGCTCCACGGACCCGTATTTCCACGAGCTTGGTAGCGCCTTCGCCGTCTGCGGCCACCTGCCGCGCCAGATTCGCGCAGGCCGTCTGAAGCATCCCGGCGAACGCCTGCGTCGCATCGTGGTCCGATCCGAGCTCCTCCGCGAATGGCGCCCCGCCCGTCAACGCGATCACCGTGTCATTGGTGCTGGTATCACCATCAATCGTAATAGCGTTGAAGGTATTTCGCGTTGCGTCGCGCAGGGCTTTACCAAGCATGACGGCTTCCACGCGCACGTCCACCAGCGCGACAGCGAGCAAGGTGGCCATGTTGGGCGCAATCATCCCCGCTCCTTTCACCATGCCCAGTATCCGGACGGACCGACCTCCAATTGTCTCGTTCAGAAGCACAGTTTTCGGCCGCGTGTCGGTGGTCATCATGGCTGTGGCCACATCCGGCGCTTTGGTCGCATCGAGGCCGGCCACCAGCTCAGGGACGGCGGCGCGCATACGGTCCACGGGCAAAGGGGCGCCGATGACACCCGTGGACATGGGCGCAACGAGTCTACGATCGATATTCAGGTGTTGGGCCACCTGATCGAGCAAAACAAGAGCGTCGTCAATCCCTTGTCTTCCCGTGACCGCATTGGCGTTGCCGGAGTTGATGAGAATGGCCTGACATGATCCCGCTTTGAACCGCTCGCGGGTGATCTCCACAGGCGCAGCGCAGACAAGGTTAGTGGTGGTTACACAGGCCGCAGTTGCGGGCCGGTCCGCGCATATCAAAGCAAGATCGCGCCGCTCGGAGCCCGGTTGTTTTATTCCCGCGGCAACTGCGGAAAATCGATATCCCGTAATCTCCAGAGAGTCTTCCTTCATTCGCCGTCTCCAGCATCCCACGATTTGACGCCCAATTTGGTCAGTTCAGCGAGCAGGTCCGGATAGCCTCTGAATACGATGCCGCGCAGGCCCACTTCAATCGCGGCCCGCACATTCACTTCCAGGTCATCAATGAATACCGCGGATTTCGGCTTGATACCGAACTGCGCCAACGCTTTTTCAAAGTAGGCTTTGGCCGGTTTCATGACTCCCAGTTCATACGAAAGGGCTGCCGCGCGGTAGAACGAGACCTGTGGAAACCGGTCAAGAATGTATCGGTAATGCGTTTCGCTGGTGTTGGAAGCCAGCCAGGTCCTATAGCGAGTGGAAAGAGCTTTGCCAAATCGCGCCATTTCTTCATCGAGGCTAAACATGTCACACCAAATGGACTGGAATTCTCCAGCATCTATCTGCGTTCCGAGGAGTTCCTCCACCCGGCGTTGAAAGAGATCGAAGGTGATGCGCCCCGTCTCCAGTTCCGCAACGGGCCCGTCAAAAAGCCTTTCAAAAGCCTGCGGCTCAGCGCGCAGCAGATGCGCGCGATCACCGGGGAGATAAGGGATCAACCGCTTGAACGCACCCAGCCGGTTTACCGGCAGCAGAACATTCCCCAGATCAAAAACGATATCACGGATCATGCGAACGGTCGTTGCTCCAAAGTCGTCGTTCATCGAAAAGGCATCATCAATAGATGCCAAGATCCATTCCCTCGGCCAATGTATGGCCTAAATTGACGCACTGTTCCAGAGCTGCGGCTGAAAGTTCGCCTCGAACGATGACCGGCTCCTGAACCCGACGTAACTTGTACCCCAGTATTATGCGCTCTATGCTGCTCAGCGCGCCGGCGCCGTCATTGCCTGCGCAAATGACGACAGCGTAAGCTCTGCCCGAAACGTCCTCACGGACCTCTTCGTACGTCCGATCGAAGAGGTCCTTGAGCGCTCCGGCCATGTATCCGAAATACTCCGGGCTGCACATGACAAGGCACCGAGCGGTCCGAAAGTCATGTGCCGTGACCTTCGCCGCTCTCAATCGTCTCACTTCGATCCCGCGCACGCGTCGAGCGCCGCGTTCCACCGCTTCGGCCAGCCGCTCCGTATTACCCGACTGAGAATGATAAATAATGAGAAGCTCTTTGGGTTCTTCCGTCTTCAATGAAGAATTCCTCTCCCGGCTCACAATGAGGACTGCCAATGCCCTTTCTTACGGGGGCCCGAACTAATTTTGGCCTCTTTGCTCTGCCCGCGATCTAGAGAATAAGCCTTCTGCGCCTGGGGCCCCGGGACGTATGACGTCCCCGCCACCCATCCTATAGAAGGCTGCGTTGAGATGTGCGTCTTTAGATGAGGCTGGAATCCCTCTCTCTCTTCCCTCTCCCGCCGGGGGAGAGAGTTTTATGACCCATCCCTTGATGGGATGGGGAAGGGGGAGGGTGACCTTTCGCGCAAATCTCAATGCCGTTCACTATAGCACGGCATTTCGGGCGCGGAGGCGCCTTTGATAATCTCAGCCTTGGAGGCAGTTTTGCGAAGCGGTCCAAGACCTAGCCTTCATCAGAGCGCTGGAGCACATGGCGGTCGCAGGTTTCGCGGAATTCGCTCACCACAGATTCCAAAGGCTTGCCGGTCTGCCCGGCTTCCGCCCTGAGCGCGGCCCACAACTCATCCAGCAAAGGGAATGACTCCTCGGTAAGTGAGAGCACAAGCGTATTACCACATAAGCAATGCCGGTACAGCATTGTGTAGGGTTTGCGCATGACGTCACAGCAATCCTCCATGACATGGCGCTTGGGAGTTGTCTGCCGAAGATATTGAGCGTAAGACTCGAACACTCGTTCGCACGCGCGACACTTCTTGGGGAAGAGGATTCCGTTTTCTCCAAGATGCAGAAACGCCTCCATAAATGTGCGGAAGCGAGTCTTCATGGCAAAGTCCGAGCGCTCAAGGAACCAACCTATCTCTTGATGTCCGTCTTAGGCGCGGCGTGACGTGGCGCGGAAGAGCAGCCGGAGCAGATGTGTACTATTGAGGCTGCCACGTTGATATCTTACCTGTCAGCCAAGGAAAATGCCATAGCCGCGGTGCGAGATATCGGTTTTCGCGATGGCTGGAGTTTATTTCCGATTCTGAAGCGCGGATCTTTCGGATTGGCGGGAATCAGCCTCCGTGCCTGCCGTGTATGCGCAAACAGTTCGTTCCGGGAGGGCTCCAGTTCTACCCAAAGCCGGCCGTTAGGGACGCCGGCCCCTACCAATGCGTCATAATGCTTCTGTTTGAAGAGTTCAGAATTCCCGGGAAGCGGGCCGAACAACGCGGGAGAATATAGCATTTGCCAAAAGTAATGGCCTGTTGATCGTCCGTCACCCCGGCTTTCGCAGGAATGACGGAATCGGGCTGCCTCGAATCGGACAAAACTTTTGGCAACAGGTATAACCTTAGCCGCGGGAATTCCTCAGCCAGGAATCTAGTCTCTCCCTGTAGAAAACCACCAGGACGAGCGCGACTGCGGTAATCGTCGAGATGAGAAACAAGAGAGCCCAATTTTCGTTGTACACCGCTGAACCGCAAAGACTGAGCAGCACGGTTCCGGGAATCCTTCCCAGCGCCGAGACCAGGACAAACGGCAGGAAATTCATGGGACTCAACCCAAGGATGTAGCACAGAAAATCCTTTGGAAAACCCGGGATGACAAAGAGCAGAAGGGCCAGAGCTATTCCTCGACCCTCGGTGAGAAAGTGAAACCGCTTCAGAGTTTCATCAGGGACCAGCACATTGACAATGGGCAACCCCACAATCCGGGCCGCAAGGAACGCCGCAGCCGATCCAAATCCGAGCCCGACGGTTGAATAAAAGACATTCGGGAGCCCCCCGAAAATGAATCCGCCTACCGCGCCGGTGAATTCCCCCGGTATGGGAGCGAAGACCACCTGAAACGCCTGAATAACGATAAAAGCCAGCGGAGCCAATCTACCCCAACTCTCCACGTACGTCCGCAAATGGTCTCGACTTGCGAAGGTCTCCCAAAACGCGCAAATCAAGGGATCGAGTTGACCGGAATAGGCCAAATACGCGATCACGCTCCATGCGGCTGTAATAATGCCTCCCGCTATTGCCAGGCGGACCTTATCTTGTGCGCTCAGGATTTTCTTCATTACGAAAGCCCGGGTTGCGCTATTCGGCCGTCGGTGCGGCGCATTTCCGAGCCGGAAATCAGACTCAGAATCTCGTCTTCCATTCGTCCGATCAGTGGCGAGAGCGTCTTGGAACTGTGCGCGCAAATCCCTATTCCGTCGTAGCGCGCGCACATGTTACGGACCAGGTCCGGTTCCACCAGATCCTGTTTATTGAAGACCTTGATCATAGGCGTCAGGTGGAGGCTCAATTTCTCCAGAAGCTCTTCCACCGCCGCCATTTGCTGCTCGAAGGCGGGGTTGGATATATCCACCACGTGCAGCAAGAGATCCGCATCGCACAGTTCGTCCAGTGTGGCGGAGAACGCCGCCACCAGCGCATCAGGAAGGTCTTTGAGGAAGCCTACGGTGTCGGTGATGATCACCTCGGTCTCTCGCGGGAACCTGAGGCGACGACTGGTCGGGTCAAGGGTGGCGAAGAGCATGTCCTGCGCGGGAACATTGGATTTGGTCAGGCGATTGAGCAGCGTGGATTTTCCTGCGTTGGTGTAGCCCACTATCGAAATGATCGGAGTTCTCCTCCTGTTTCGCAGCTCGCGACGAACACCTCGCTGTTTGCCGAGGTTTTCAGTCTGCTTTTCAAGGAAGCCGATGCGACTGCGGATGCGGCGCCGATCGATCTCCAATTTCGTCTCGCCAGGTCCTCGACCGCCGATACCGCCGGTGAGCCGCGAGAGCGCGTCGTCCTTCTCTCCGAGACGGGGAAGGGCGTACTTAAGCTGCGCGAGCTCCACCTGGATCTTGCCTTCACGGCTCTTGGCCCTCTGCGCAAAGATGTCCAGGATGAGCTGCGAGCGATCCAGAACTTTGAGTTCCGTGAAGTCGCTAACGGCCCTCACCTGAGCCGGGGTCAATTCTCTGTCGAAGACCAGCACGCCCGCGCCCTTGTGAAGCGCGTCGATCACGATCTCCTGGAGTTTCCCCTTTCCAACGACAAAGTGGCTGTCGGGCGCTTCTCTGCGCTGGTAGGTTTTCCCCACCACCTTCACGCCGCACGAATCGGCCAATTGCTCCAATTCGGCGAGGGATTCCTCGACTTCCCACTCCTTCCCGGAGGTCTTTCCCACCAGATAGACCCGTTCCCTGGAGCCGTCCACCGCGCGGCCCCCAAATGAACGCGCCATCTCGTCTTCCAGAGACTTGATAAAAGCGGCAAAATCCAAGTCAAGGAGCGACGGAGAAATCGGCTGGAGTACCCGCCACACCTGGCCGCCGGGATTCTCAGGGAGCAGATGGGCTACATGAGCCATTGTCGGCAGGCCTTGGTCGTCAACACCGACCGCGGCAACTAAGTCGAGCCGCAACAGAGCAAGATCGGAGAGATCCTCCTGGCTCAACGGCTCGTCGCCGATGTGAGTGTGTATCAGCCGGAGCCCCCGGAGCCGGCCCGCGCCGACCCGCCATCCTTCCAGCTTGGGAATGAGAATCGAACGCCCGTTGCCAACCAGAACCTTTCTCACCAAGCCCTTGCGGTCAACGAGGACACCGATCTGACGGCCGATCTCTGCGGAAAGTTCCGTGAGGTGACGAGAGATTTCCTGCGTGAGCGCCTTGTCCGGCGGGACCCTCCTGAATGCCAGTTTTTCCAACCGAGCGCGTTGAGACGGTTTTAGACCTTTCAGTGAACCGAAAACAGCGCTCACAGAAGAACCCCGATGGTGTCGGACGTTTCTGCTCTCATATAAACTAAGACAGCTCCCAAAGGGAAGGTGTTTGCCTATTTCTCATCTTCTTCGGGCAAAATCTTCACAATAGCGCACCGCTCAGGGTCGAGGTACTTCTTTGCAACGGTCAAAACCCGATCCGCGGTTACTTCGGAAAGCTTCCGTATGTAGAGCTTGTCGTAATCGTATCCCAGGCCGTAGAGGGTATTCAAGACCGTATTTTCGGCCCGAGACCATGAACTCTGCAGGTTGATCAGATGGTTCCCGATCAGGTTCTCTTTTGATCGGTTCAGTTCCTCGTCGTTCACTAAGTTGTCTCTCACCATACGGATCTCGCGAAAGAGGCTTTGGACCGCCTGATCGATCTTTGACGTATCGCATGCGATGTAGAAGGCGAAGAGGCCGGGGTCCATGCCGGGACGAAAAATCGATGTGACGATGTACGCGAGAGACTCCTTGTCCCTCAACTGGGAGAAGAGCCGGCCGCCCTGGCCCGCAAGCGCATTGTTGAGCACTGCCAGTGGATAGCGATCCTCATCCTTGAAAGTGGTCGCTCCGAATCCCACAACCAGGTGCGCTTTGGCACGCGGGATTTTCACCGTTTTCTCTATCACCTTTCTCAGAGGCGTTTCCGCGGGCGTCGGAGGAGGGTCGAACTGCTTGGCCGAGATCTTGCCGAACAGCTCTGTGATGCGCCGCATGGCTTGCGTAACGTCCATATCGCCCACGCCGGTAATAACCGTATTGGTGGGGACCGCGAGTCGCCGATAGGTCTGAATCAGGTCGTCCCTGATGAAACCGGCCACGGACTCAAGCGTCCCTTCCTTATTGAATCCGTAAGGATGATTCCCAAAGAACGTTTCATTGAGCTGGTTCAGAGCGAAGGGAACGGGTCGATCCGGCTGAGTCTTTATCTGATTAATGATCAGGGCGCGTTCCCTATCCAATATCTCTTGGGGGAAGGAGGCGTCAGTATAGATCTGAGACAGCAAGTCGAGGCCCTGGTCCAGGTATCGACCGAAAAAGCTGGCAGAGAGCCCAAATGAATCATAGCCCGAAAATCCGCCCAGACGACCTCCCATGTCCTCGATCTTGCGGGATATGTCGAGTTCGCTCATCGCGCTGGTCCCTTTGGTGACCATCTGCGCTATGAAGTTCGAGATTCCTTCCGTCTGCTTGGTCTCGAAACGTTTCCCTCCCAGAGAGGCGATGCGGAACGAAACGACCGGATTTGAATCGTCGGGAACAAGGACGATTCTCATTCCGTTGGGGAGGGTCCGAGTGATCATGCCCTCAGCCGCGGCTTCTTCAGCCTCCTTGGACTTCTTGGGCTTGAATTCCCCCACAATTTCCTCGAGCCTGGCGATCTGGAATTCTCTCGCATCCCCTTCCGGCATCAGCACGGTCACCGACACGTTGGGTGGGATGAGATAGCGGCGAACGGCGTCGGAAACCGCTTGCGCCGTTGTGGCCGCGTTAAGTCTCAGGTACTTCTCCTCGTAGAGCGCGTCGCCAATGGTCGCCTGGAAGCTCCCCATGCTCCGCGCCAATCCCTCTACGGTCTCCCTTGCATACAGATGATCTGATTCAATGTCGGTCTTGGCGCGCTTCAGCTCTTCGTCGGACGGAGCTGTCTGGTCAAGCTGTCGGAGTTCTTCCATGATTGCCTTGGTCGCGGCCTCTAAATTCGCTCCGTTGAGTGTCGCGGAAATCAGGAACAAGCCCGGTTCCTTTGGCGTGAGAGCGTGGGAAGAGATCGAATTCACCAGTTGCTTTTCTTTCTTGAGCGCCCGGACCAAGCGAGAGCTTTCTCTTCCGCCCAGGATGCTGGCAGCGAGGTCGAGAGCGTTCACATCGGCTCCTTTGAGCGACGGGACGTGAAAAGCCATTAGCAAGCGGGCTTCCCGTGCGTTCTTGTCCCTGAGCAGCGCGCCCCGGATCGTCTTTTGCACGGGCTCCTGCCCTCGTGGAGGGCGAAAGAAGCCCGTGGGTTTGAATTTTGCCGTAAGTCGTTCGATCTCGGGACGGATCGCGGCCGGGTCCACATCACCTACGATGAGGAGAAACATGTTTTCCGGCGCATACCATTTCTTTCGAAAGGAGATCATGTTCTCCCGGGAAAAACTTTCAACGGTTCTCTTGTACCCGATGATCGGGTAACGGTACGGGCTGGTGGTGTATGCTGTCTCGAAGAGAAGTTTTGACGCTTTCTTGTTTGGGCGTTCCTCTCCTTCCAGGATCTCTTCGATCACCACTTGCTTCTCTTTTTCCAGCTCGTCGGCGTCTATGACCGGGTTGAGCACCGCATCGGTGATGATGTCGAGGCCCTGCAGAATAGCCCGTGACGGGACCGTAACGTGAAACACGGTTTCATCCCAGCTCGTGTACGCGTTCATCTCGCCGCCGAGAGATTCGACTTCCGATGCGATCCGGCCCACTCCCCGGCGCTGTGTCCCTTTGAACGCCATATGTTCGATCACATGGCTGATGCCGCGCTCAGCTTCCTCTTCGTCCGCGCTCCCCACAAACACCCAGTACTGTATGGTAGCCACTTTGCGGGCATGGTCCTCCAGGATCATGACCTCCAGTCCGTTGGAAAGCGTATAACGGCTCAATTTGGCCGGCCTGGCCTCAAGGTCGTGCGGTATCATGAACAATCCCACCACAAGGGTCACCCAGATCCATCGGAACGTAGCGCGAGCTTTCAGGACCATAAGACTCCTCCTGCGAATTTTGGCAGGAGTCGCCGGGGACCCGCTTGAGTTCTCCCCCTCCTCCTGTTCCCCAGGGAGGGGAGAGGATTTCCCGCCCCGCGGGGCACGGGGCTCCCCAAAAACTCCCGGTTCTCTTCGAGTCGCTTCCCGCGCCCCGGTCCCCTCGGTCATGCGAATGGGCCGACGTCACGGTGTCCGGTTGGACGGCGATCTCTTCTTCAAACCCTTCCTAGATATAGGACCTTGATGAGCGAAGTCAACCAGGCCCACCGTCAAGGCTCAATTTCAAGCCACGCACGAGCTTTCTCTCTTTTTCGTCGGGGAGCAGCCCTTGGAATGCCGCGATATACATCTCACCCCGTTGCTCCACAATCGCGCTCAACGCCGCGCGGTAGGCCAGGTCTACCCGCTGACCGATCTCACGGAGCAGATCGACTATCTTAAGGTTCAGTAGCCACTTGGGGATCAAGGGAACGATTGCCGTGTTCAGCAGAGCGTCCAAGAGAGTAAAGCCCCCTCCGAGCACGATTTCCGCCGTGACCAACAGGAGCGCCCAAACCGTGTATGAGCCGTAAAGCTTGAGCTCGTCCCCCAGAGTCAAGCCGCCGCGAAGGCGGTCGAATTCAGCTTCCAACAAATTCTGCACTCCTGGGAAGACCGGTTCAAAGCGCCGGCGTATTTCCGCCTCGTCCCATGGGGGCACATCTGTTCGAGCAACGCGGCGGAGGTCTTCAGACGCCGGGTCTGACGCCAGCAGTTCCGCTATTCTCAGGTTCAGCTTGGCTACAGCGGATTCGAGAGGCTGCAACCGGACAAATGAACGCGTGGTTTCCAAGTCTTCTGATCGAAGCGCCTTCTCCCTATCCTGAGCTTCAGTCGGCGTGGAAAAAAACAACTCTACCACCAGGCCAAGGGCTTTCCGGACGGCATTGCGAATGATCATGCGGGGCGTGAAGAATATATCGTACTTTCTGAGCAGTTGCTGAAGGCGCTCCTGGATGTGGGCCTCCACGTCATCCGAAACAATGTGGTCCAGTTCCGCGTCCAGCTCTCCTTGCGCTGCGCCAACGAGGGCCCCGATACGTTTATTGATGCGATCAATTCGTTCGAACTGCGCATTGAGCGATCCTTCGAGGGTTTCCAAGCTGCGGCGTGTTTGCCGGACCAGCCGGCCCATTTCGCCCATGCGAGTTTCTTCCCGATGCTCGTCTGACGCAAGCCTTTGCAAGGCAACGAATCCCGCATGTTCCCAAAGGCCCGGTATCAGCTCCGGCAATGAATCCAGTCGCGCAACACGCGTCACATCCGCGATCGACCGCTCAGAATGCGTCAGTGATTCGCGGAAATCCTCAAATGCGGCGTCGGACGCCACCTTGTTCATCACCAGGAGCATCTTTTTGCCCCAGGCGCGGGCCTGCTCTCTGACCCGTTGTCCGCTCAGATCGCCATATTTCTCCTGTGAGGTAATAAAGACCAACACGTCGCTGACGAAGAAGAAATCCTCAGCTACCAAGCGATTGCTCAGTTCAACGCTGTCCACATCAGGGGTGTCCACGAGAACGAGCCCGGCAAGGTCAGCGTTGTCATGCGTCAGTAGTGTGATCTCGCTGGGGAGAGCCCCCGCGGCGGACTCACCGCGCCTCGCGGAAAAGGGAAAGCCGCGGAATTGACTTGCCCAATCCTGGTGCGCGAATACCGTAGCAGTGTGGGTGCATGGACGTCTGATCCCAACCGCGCTGATCACCTTGCCTGCCAAGGAATTGATCAGAGTGCTCTTCCCCGTGCCTGTGCCCCCAACGAGCGCCATGATGAGCGGATATCCCGCTTCGAACCCTTGTTTCCAGGACAGCGCCTGGAGCAGCCGCTCAGCCCGTGACCTCTCCTCCAACAGTTCAGCCGCTACCGCGAGACGCTCGTCAATGCTCAGGCTCAGTGTGTGAGAGGAAGATTTCACGTGCGCGGTCCTCTTTCGCGGCTGGACGATGTCGGCCGGGACTACGAGATGAACTCGGGACGCAGAACTATTGAAAGATACCTGTTCAACAGAAAAAACACAATGTTGGCCGTTCGTGGAGAGTAGCTCGATTCGCGCGGATCAGCCCGAGGGCTGAAAAATACACGCTGGGGAGTTGGCCGCAGGCGCGCAAATCATTGCGCCTGAGAGAATCCTGGGCCGGGGTGGAGAAGGTCTTTGGGTGAGTTGTCGATCAATTATTCTCGAGTTCCAGGACCCTTCGGACCGCGGGGGGGATGAAGATGCCCTCCAGGTCTAGCTTTTTCAGAGATTCGGCGAGGACGCGTATCTTCTGCCGCCGGGGGTCCCGGCGATTAAGGAGGATGAGAGGCTTCCCCGCGACTCTGCAAAGCCCTCCCATCGACCTAAAGCCCGTCTGACCGAGGTTTTCGTACCTCAGTTCTATTCCAAGACGTGTGGCTATTTCTTCCAAATGCCCGAGGAGCAGCAGGTCGTTCACGCCGGCGCCTCCTGAATTGCCCCATGAGTGGGAAGATCGAGTAGACTGTTCCAGGCGATTTGTCAAGAGGGGAAATGACTTCATCTGGAGCCAGTTTCATGACACAATGCCACTTTCCTGCGTGTCGCGAAGCGAATTTCACTTGACAAATCAGTTTGCTATCGATAACATTTTGCAATCCTTGAATCTCACTTCAAGCCCTTGAACGCTCTAACATTTTGGGAGGTGTTATCATGACGAAGAGCGAACTAGTTACTCGGATTGCGGAAAAGGCCGGCATTACGAAAAAAGCTGCGGCCGGTTCGTTGGATGCCCTGGTCGCGGCTATTCACGATGCGCTGAAGAAGAAAGAGGGAAGAATCCGCGTGGCCGACCTGGGGACGTTCAAAGTAGTAAAGAAAAAGGCTCGCACCGGCGTCAATCCGCAGACGAGGCAAAAGATCAAGATTGCCGCTACAAAGGTCCCCCGTTTCAGTCCGTCCCGAGCGCTGAAGGAAGCCGTCAAGAAGGCGAAGTAGCACGCGGGTGGGAAGCTGCTATGAACAAATCAGATCTGGTAGCAGCCCTGGCCCAGCAAGCGGATCTCCCTCAGCGCAAGTCGGAAGACATCGTTAATCTGGTTTTCGAGACTATGGGCAAGGCGCTTCTTGGCGGTGACCGCATAGAGATCCGTGGCTTCGGCTCCTTCACGGTGAAGGAGTACGACGGGTACACGGGGAGGAATCCCAAGACGGGAGACAGGATATCAGTCAAGGCGAAGAGGCTCCCTTTCTTTAAGACCGGAAAAGAGCTCAAGGAAAAAGTGGACGAGGCTGTCTGATGCTCACGGCAGCCTCGATGTTCTTTTGCCCGGCGCTTTGTTTCGAGAGGACCGGGTAAGGACCGACTGGTGGCCTGCGACGTGACTCTTGATTCCGCCGATGCTCTCCAGTATCGTACAGGCGCGCGGAGCGTCTGTGTCAGCGTGTTGACGCGCCATGACGGCCGACCGAGCCGGACGCTCTTGAGTTCAAGGCGGAAACGAGCGGCGTAAGGAGTTTGTCCTTCAGGCCCATAGGCTCCGGGACAGGCTCCCAGCGCACAATCGGGCGGGCCCGGTGGAACTCTACAACGATCTCAATCAAATAGGAGAGATCCTTTATAGCCGAGGACTGCTCGACGAAGAGGGTATTCTCCGACTGCAAGAGGCGGATCAGTACATTAAGGATCGCCTCTCGCAGGAGCGGGCGCGACAGATCAAACAAGGTGTGCCCCACTCCCACCAGACCACCGTCATCGATATCGTGGCGGAGATGAAGCTCTCCGGCCCCGAAGGTCTGCTCGACGAAGCCTCCATCGTTCATGCCGTGGCCGATCATCTCGGGTTCGGCTTCATGAGACTGGACTCCCTGGAACTCGACCCCGACTTCGTTACTAAGACACTCCCTCAGAAATTCGCCGACCGTTTCCTGGTCCTGCCTGTAGGCGAGGTGGACGGCAAGATTCGCATCGCCGTGTATGACCCGTCCCAGAAAGAAGTGATTGAGGACGTTTCGCGCGTGACCGGCCGAGTAGTGGAAATCGTCATCGCGCCGAAAGAAGACATTACCAAGATTATTCTGGAGTTTCACGGGTTTAAGGGTTCCATACGAGCCGCGGAAGCTAAGCATGTCAAGCACTTCAAGGAGCTTTCCGACCTGGAGAGACTGGTCGAAGTCAAGAGCCTTGAAGAGATCTCCCATACCGACAGAAATATCCGGACCGCTGTGGACGCGATGTTCAGGAGAGCCATCTCCCAGAGGGCCAGCGACGTCCACGTGGAACCCAAACGATCCCGAAGCCTACTTCGGATGCGCATCGACGGCATACTACATGATATCGACTCCATACCCGCGCCGCTCCACCAGGCTTTCGTCACACGCATTAAAGGGATGTCTCAAATGGATATCGCGGAGAAGCGGCGCCCTCAGGACGGTCGCATCAAGCTCAACTTCCATCATCGGGAAGTGGAAGTAAGGGTCTCCACGGTGCCCACCGCGTTCGGAGAGAAGGCCGTTTGCCGCATCCAGGACCCGGATCTGCTCTTTATGGACCTGGGAGATCTAGGGTTCTCGCCTCTGGACCTGACCATATTCCAGTCACTCATCAGCAGACCTTTTGGAATCGTGCTCGTGACAGGGCCCACCGGATCGGGCAAAACCACCACGCTCTATTCCGCGCTCCGGGCGCTCTCCACTCCCGATCGGAATATCACCACCATAGAGGACCCGGTGGAAATGGTTTACGAGCGCTTCAATCAGATATCGGTGAATCCCGCGGTGACTATGCTCCACGACCCCGACGAACGGATGACGTTCGGACCCATCCTCCGGCACGTGATGAGACAAGACCCGGACATCATCATGATCGGAGAGATCAGGGATGAAGAGACCGCGTCCCTTGCCGTGCAGGCCGCGCTCACGGGACACCTCGTCTTCTCCACCCTGCACACCAACGATGCGGTGAGCGCTGTTACCCGGATGCTCGATCTCAAAGCGCCCCATTTCTTGCTGTCGAACACGTTGGTCGGCCTGCTCGCGCAAAGGCTGATCCGGAGGATATGTCCCGCGTGCGAGGAGTCCTACCCGATCGGCCTGAAAGAACTGAATCGGATGGGATTCAACTTTGAAGGGCCGGAAACTATCGTGCTCAAGAGGGGTAGAGGTTGCCATCAGTGCCGTGATACCGGCTATTTCAAGAGAGAGAGCGTGTATGAGGTTGTGGCGATTGACGACGACATGGCCAAATTGATCACGGACCAGCCGAGCGTGCGTGACATGAAGGAAATGGCCCGAAAGAAGAAGTTCAGCGCTCTTTGGGAGAATGCGATCCGAAAGCTGCTCAACGGTGTCACCACCGTGGAGGAGGTTCTCTCAGTGGTAAGGCCCGATCCGCATTTCACCGAACCCGTCCACCTGCGGAAAACCGACGAGGCAGTGGGGCAAATTGCGGCCCCGTGATCCGGATCGGCCCCGAAATGGCGATTGCTCGTCGGCGGACCGAACGAATCGCCACCCACTACTCACCCATTTCCGGTAAGGGAGTGCGTCCAGGAACCTCGTTCCCACAGCGGGAGAGGGCAGGGTGAGGGGAGGACGTATAGCATGGGAAGAGGTCCATACGAATGCGCAGCCGTCCATATATCACGGGCATCGGTAATGGCTCTTCGCCCCGGCGACTCTTTGATCATGACGGAGGTTCACGATTAGGAGACAGCGTTTTCGACTCAACTTTGCGCTCTTTGCGTTGACCGCAATCACGACCACCTTTGCGGGCGCGCTCCACGCGAACAAGACCGTTGACGGATGGATCTCGTTTTTCCTGAGCGGGTGGGTATTCTCTGTCCCCCTCATGGGGATTCTCCTCGTGCATGAAATGGGGCATTACATCGCGGCCAGAATCAACCGCCTCGACGTGACGCCACCTTATTTCTTGCCCGGACCGTGGCCCGCGGGAACGTTCGGCGCGTTCATCAAGATCCGGTCCCCGATCACGGATCGGAAGGCGCTCATGCAGGTCGGCGCATGTGGTCCTGTTGCGGGCGCCATTGTGGCAATACCGCTTCTCATGGTGGGGCTCTTCCTGTCGGAAGTCCTCCCGGAGCCGCCCAAGGGTGAAAGTTTTGCTTTCGGCGCCTCGTTGATTCTGGAGCTCCTGTCCCTGCTGAGGTTTGGGGAGTACACTGCCAACATGACCATTATTCTGCACCCTACTGCGGTGGCCGCTTGGTTCGGGCTCTTTGTCACAGCCATGAATCTACTCCCTATCGGCCAGCTTGACGGCGGGCATGTGATCTATGCGTTGGTCGGACCGCGAAAGGCCGCCTTGTTTTCATACGGCTTCTTTGGCGTTCTCATTCCGCTGGGCGTGTTCGTATGGCCGGGTTGGCTCGTTTTTGGGGCTCTGGTCTTTTTCCTGGGGCTTCGTCACCCTGCGCCGCTGGACCCCGTAACCCCGTTGAGCCGCGGCGCCAGGCTCCTGGGCTGGACAGCGCTGGTCCTCTTCGTACTGACCTTTGTGCCTGTTCCTATCAGCGTTACGCCCTAGAAGCGAAGTCTCAGCGCCCCGGTCCCTTCTGTCGGCTCAGATGCGCCGGGAGGGCCTGCGCCCGCGCCTCGAACATTGACACAGCCGCCGGACCTGATCTATCCTGGCGCTACCCGTCCAGGGCCGGGGTAGCTCAGAGGCCAGAGCAGATGATTCGTAATCATCAGGTCGTGGGTTCGACTCCCATCCCCGGCTCCATGATTCCAATAAGTTACTGGCCAGCCAAAAAGACCAAAAACGATAGCGGTAAATCAGCGGTAAACGCAAAGCGGAAAAAGGGGGCGATTAAGACGCTCGGATCTTCGGGAGAGACGAGCGCTTTTCAGGCTTTCGCGACCGACCTCGATGAAACCCCTCGGGCTTCAACTGTGTACGCGTCGGAGCATTCTCGGCGCTATTATTGTTTGAAGAAATAACGGATTCCGTATTATCGGAAGAGTGCCTTTTTCGACAATAACCACCTGGGAATCCCGACTGGACTTCCTGGGACCTGCGTTTCCGCAGTGGACAATTGAAGCTCGAAAGCTCCGCATGGTTTAAGGCCGACGTGCTTCTACGTCTTCGGAAGCTCTCTGAAAGCCGCCCTCCAGCCGCCGTAGGAGCGGTTGAAGTTGATTCTCGGTTCATTGAAAGAATTGACTACGAATTTGTCGCCAAGCCCTCTGGAAATGTGAAGATATGGAAACACCACTTTTCGGGAGGCGAGTATGTCATGGGTCAAGACGTAGGGGAGGGAGCCGGTCAACCCTACTGTGTAGGCTATGTTCTGCGATGCCCTGATCCGCCATCTCTTAAAACTGAGAACCCATGCAATGAATACCGCGTTGTGGCAGAGATGCGCGACAATACGACTAGCCCGGAGCTTTTTACTATTCACGCATGGTGTCGCGGTAGCGGGGGGATCACAATTGGGTCCATTTCAGGTTGTAATATAGAGACACGGTTTCATCTGAATCTTCCACTTCAAAATTAGGGTCGGCCAAGCGCATCTCGTAATCTGTTTGCACTTCCTTTTCCATAAATCGGAAGCCGCCCCTTTTTCTGTAAAACTCGACCGCCCTTTTCGTCCTGTAGGCGTCTACTGTAATATATCGGCATCCTGTGCGGTTCTCAGTCAAGAACAGCAATTTCGTCATGTTTAGAAGGTGGGTTCCAACATCTTTGCGCTGATAATGACGATGGACTCCGAGTCTTGCGATCTTGACGGCGGGAAGGCTGTTGTAACGCTTCCCATGCGGAAGCTGCTTCTTGATCTTTTCAAAATCTTTCTTATCCTCGAACGACTCGGCTCGTATGGCATCATTACAGAAGCTGATTAGGGCCTTGGGAAATTCTTCATCGCCTCCTTCAGGCAGCAGGGCATAGGTTTTTGCCAAGAGCTGCTCCTCGTATTGGAGCTGATCTTGGATGAAGAACTCGTTCAAATCGGATTTTCCACAATCAAAAGACCCTGGGACAGCGCCACAGGGTCTCAAAACGAATCCTTCGTATCGAACCTCATTTCTTGCGACTTCGATCATCCGCAAGCATTTTCTCCCGCGTTTCTTTCAGCTTTGGGGTGGGGGTTAGCGGCACTCTCAAACTCTCGTCCCTGTCCATTTTCCAGAACTCTTCTGCGTCCTCACCCTCTAAGACCGGGGTAGGAGCAATTGGCGTTGCCATAACACACCTCGCCGTAAATTAGACACTTCCCTCTTGGGGACACCTTACCATACCGGAAAGGTCCCGCCGAGAGAACTCTTCCTTGACGACCGCGTTTCGGTCACCCAAAGGATGACCTGCGTACGAAAATTAGTCAAGGAAAAGCCATGCAGTGACTTAACCCAGCGAAATAATGAACTATTAATTGAAAGCGCGGCTGTTGACAACGGGTGTGCATGGGCGTATCACCTTCGGCAAACTAGCCCTGAAGTCACAGGAGAAGCCTAACAATGACGAAATTTAGTGACCGATATTGGATCTTCGATGAAGAGCTGGGGCGGATGCGGCCCATGAAACCTGATGAATGGGAGGCTCCTCCTATGAGATGTGGCGAAGCGCCGAGATCAGCCACATGGCCATGTGTCTCTATTGGGGTGATCTGTCTCGGTTGCTTTATCGCCCTAAATTAGCCGTTTTAGGAGAAACGCTTGATGGAGCGGAAAGGATTTGCCAAAGAATTCAAGCGACTTACGGAGCACTTCCATCACCAGGCGAGTACCTTGGAAGCTGAAGAGTACTACCGGGCCCTGGTAAATATTCCGGCTGATGAGTTCCGAGTGGTGGTGACTGCACTCATTGACCGGTGTGAGTTTTGGCCCAAGATTCCGGTTTTCCGGGCCACCTGGCGGAGCCTTTTTCCGGGACTTCAGACCGCAGATCTGGGGGTCTCTGTGGAAAGTCCGCCGGACTTGAAGGGTTTCGCTGGGTTGAGCGATGAGGAGCAGGAAGAATTCAGGCGTAAAGCCGACAAGAAATGGCGAGAAACGTCCCCAACAGGTTATTTGTGGACGAAGGAGGTTTCTACGTCCTCGTTCAACAGATTGATCCGGGTTTTAGCGGCTTCGTTGCGGGAAGACTCCTTGAAAGGGGCGAGCGATGGGAAAAAAGCCTAAGAAACATTGTGCGGAATGCGGGGAAATTATCCCGGTGGCGCTCCATGCGAATACAATAACCTGTGGCCCTGGCGAGCCGGCGCCGGGCTGTGTGCTTATGAACTGCGGGCTCTCACCCGGAAGGCTCGAATCGAGCACGGCCTTACCACAAGTGAGGTTTTCGGATTGAAGTGTCTGGGATTGGATCAGGGAGTTGGCAGGCTCGCAAGGTCGGACGATGAATGTATCTCACGAAATCCGCGCAGTTCCGCAGCGCGTGTGACACCGGACGGCGGGGGGATATTATCCCGATGCGCTTGCGGTGTTCCTCGCGGACCAGCTTCAAGGCTTCCGCGAGGTCACTGTCATTGGAGACTACAACAGCACAGTCATAGACCCCCTTCCAGGCATCATTAAGAAGATGTACCGCCAAATTGACATCCGATCCCTTCTCTTCGGTACGAATGACCTTGGCAAACTTGAGCCCTTCTCTTTCTTCGGCCAGGGGAGCAGTCTGACGATGGCTCAGAAAGTGGCCGTAGTAGACTCCAATATTGGGGATGAAGGTTTCCAATGCACGGATATAGGTCTTTTGCCGATGTGGTTTTTCGGGGTCATTGGGCCGGGCCGACACGATTGCCGTAAAGTACTTCAGACGTAGGATGTTATGGCGGGGGTCCAGGATGGTGCGCGCGAGGGCATGAAGGTCAAGCCACTTGAAGCGTGTGCCTTTGACCGCCCCATAATACAGATTGAAACCATCAATATAGACGTAGGTACGCACGATTGGCCAAATAAACAAGGGCCCCCTTACGAAGGCCCTCACCCCTCGGCCGAACCGGAGGGGGGTGCTAACTCAGAATCAGATATCAGGAATTTGCACTTGGGTCAATCTCTATCTAAGACTCAACCAAGAAGACAATTTGGGCTCCTGAAAGTTCCACACAGCGTTCTTGCATGACCGCCGCGAGTCGTGTGTACTGGCAAGACGGCTGGGAAAAGAGAGCTGCCCGGCATCCCGGGACCTGAACGAGTGACCCTCTGAGACGCGCGATGTTGGACGATCCGGGTTGCGCGCACCCTTCTTTATACCCTTGCCATAAAAATCGCGTAGCGGGGCTCTCGTGAAGCCTCACGCGAGGCGAATCTTCCGGTGAAATTTTCTCATATCTTACGCGCTCGCTGAACGGGTGAAGCTCGCCTGCTGGCACCATCGAAACGCGCCCAAAGGATTCATAGACAATACTTTTCTTTATGCGTGTCAACGTTTGACTTCTTATGATCTCTTGTGGCGCTGAGACAACCGTTTCTAAGCTGTTGACATGTAACACAAACCATGACAGAAGTCGCTACGCTTGTACCGGACTGCATTGGGCTAGTCAGGAAAAGGACATTCTGATGGATGCGAGAAACGAGAGCTGGCCTGCGAGGCAGATCAGCAGCGGCTCAAGCCTGGAAATTGTCGTAAGGAGTGCGAGATGGATGCAACATTGTTGGACCGGAATCAGCTTGCGGAGCGGTGGTGCGTGAGTGTGCGGACTGTTGATCGTGCGCGACAAGATGGTCGCTTGCCGTGGATCGATTTGGCGCGAGGGCGGGGAGCGCGGCCTTGCGTCCGGTTCCGATTGGACGATGTGGAGCGGTACGAGGCCGAATGCCGCATAGGGTCAGGGCTGAATAAATCGTGACCGAGACCATACCCCTGGAGCCCCCCAACGCCCACGGCACCCGTAGAGTCTTCGTGGGACTCCAGTCACAGAAGGTTATGCGCGCAGCAAAGTGAAAACCAAAACAGCCGCTAGACGCATCGCTGATTAGCTATGAATGTGAGCCACAGACGCCCAATCGACGCGGGGACCCGAATTCGTAAGGAGCCGCGCACAGTCGTTGAATGGGGCCAGGTGCTGGCCGCAGACACGAAAGGTGCGTTCATGGTGTACCGTGACCTCTATCGCTCCCCGGCCTTCAAAGACCTCTGCAAGCATCCAAAACATGTGCTCGTATTTCTGGAAGGCCAATCACAGCTCAACCAGGAGAGCACACGCAAGAGCAGGAATCATGAGAGACGCACGGGGCGCAGCCAAGGGCGAGTGTATCGCAACGATGGCCGCATGTTCCTCACACAGAACCGCCTCAAAGCAATAGGTGTGACCAGTACGGATACTCAGGCAAAGGCCAAGCAAAAAATCGTGGATCTCGGTTTGTGGGACGTGGTTGAGACGGGCTGCCTGTTCAATCCGACGGTGTTCAGGCCTTCAGATAGGTGGCGAAAATATCCGAACGTGCCGCCCCAAGCGGATGGGAAACGTATCGCGGACCGCAAATATGCCAATTGCTCATTGGAAGACCCGAACCATCCAATTAACCGAAGACGCGAGGAGCAAGTGCGTATTCGGAAATCGAATGCAGGCTCCATTCAGTAATCGAATGCAAGTTATCGCTCATCCATTCGGTCATTGAATGCAAGAAGGGCCTATGTAGCCGGTTCTCGCCATTCAATAACTGAATGTATTTTAAAATTTACCATTGGGTACAGGCGAACAGGCCACTGGGGAAATCACCCGCGAGTACCGACTCCGCCAAGGTACGTTTCCGGTTCATGAAAAATCGCGTCCACTTTCTTGAAAAATTGCCGAAAAACCTGTATTTTACTGAGGGCGGCAGGGCGGGGGGCGGTGGAGAGGAGTAATTCAACCCCTAACCCTAAATTAAGGCCCTATTAAGGCTCCTAGAATCAGTTTGGAACACCGTGAAACCCAGAATGCGAAAATCCTGGTATTACCGGCTGCGAGGCCATAGAGAATTGTGGAGAGGCGAGAGGGGAAGGGGATATTCCGGCGCACTTCCAGCCTGGCATTAATGGCAAGAATTCCTGCGGAAAAAGCCCCTTCGGAGAATTTCCGGGGGAGAGGACCTTTTCCTCATGCGCGGGCAGGGTGGAAAAAAGAATCCGAATATCCTGGATAGCGGCAGGATTTCGTTTCGAGTAGATTGCCCTCATGGCTTGTCTGCGCATTGGTCTCGACCATCTTCACGGGGATTGGCCAATATCAACTGTATTCGGGATTGGTTGCCGTGGAGTCTTCTCAAATCCCTAAAGGGTATTTGCCTGGAGCCACTTCCTGGACGCTTGATGTAATTGCCATCAATGTCTTGAACATAGCAGGAATGCCCTCCAGCGAAGCCAGTGATGAACCCAATGATGCCCTCCCACTCTACTGAGTCCCAACGATGAAATCCCTTCATGGAAAAGACGTTCTTGTTATTTCGTTCCTGCGTTCGGTTGGGTTCTTTCCTCCCTTTCCGAGCTCTGGCCTCATGCAGGCTCCGCTTCCGAGATCGAACGCATCTGGTCTTGACGTAATGACTCAAGGGGGTTGCCTCTTTGTTAGCGATAATCACAGCATCATTCGCGTGGGATTTGGGGATTCCTGCATTGCTACGCCAGTAGGACGTTATAAAGCCGAAGGTTGTTTCGAGTGGAGCAAATCGCCTCAATTGCTGCTGGAGAAAATCCTTACCTTGTTGAGCGTGAGCCGCTGGGATGTAGAAACTACGTCTCTGTTTGGGCAGTGCAAGGCCCTGTTTATGGTGTTTCTCATGGCATGTCACGCAAAGCGTCATCAGGTTCACGAGGCGGTCCGTCCCCCCATTCGCTTTCGGGGTCAAGTGGTGAACTTCCAACTGCCGCCCTGACCGACAGACCCGACACTTGAAGCCGTCCCTGGTTTTGCAGGCTGTTTTGTAATTTTTTTCGTAGAATAGAGGCCCATGTTGGTATGCGGCCCCCTTGATGTTGGGATCTTCCATAGCCTGAAAATCAAAGAACACATCCTCAAGAATTATGCTACCAATCGGAACCGGGACTCTCTCTACGGCCCTGATAATGGCTTCTTTCTTTGATTTGATTGATGGGGGAAGCCTAAAAACAGACTGTTTGATATGAGCGTATTTCTGGTGAACCCCATTTACGGCTGCGAGGCATTTGCCACAGATAACCTGAGATTTCGGGGCGTTTCCTCCACAGACTTTGCACCTGGGGATAGAATGTCTTCGATTGAGAAAACGGCACTTCCTATAGCGGGTCTTTCTGTAACGCCTGCCTCGCCTGTATTCCCGTCTGATCTTCATCTTGGATTTGATGTCTGTCCGAAGTTCCACTTCCTCCTGATAAAGAGGCTTGCCATTGGCAACCGCTGATATGCCTACGGAGACTCCGCCGTCGTCAATCCCTATGGTTGAAGGCTGGATATGGCCTGTGGCCTTGTAAGTCAGTTGAATGGCGAAGGGCGTTCGTTGGACGACCTTCGCCCTGTTCTGCTTGACAAGCACTCGCGCCTTTGCTGCGTGTGTGGGCATCAGCCAAGTACCGTCGAAAGATTTGACATAAACCTTCATGAGAACCTTTTGGTAAGAACGCCCACCGAAGTGGGGTAGGATTCGCTTCGCCAATGTTATCTGGGCTTAAGGAGTTGACTGTCCCTCCCTCTCAGGACTGTTTACAGCGCTCCTACAGAGCCTTGGACTAGCGAACACATCCAAGGGTGTCATCGCCCAAATAACGTAGCACTCTAAGTGCTCAGGCTAGTCAACCAGCCAGCTTTAAGCTGGCACGCGAGTGGAAGTATCCCGCCAACTCTCACGTGTCGGCAGGATATCTAACCAGAATACCACTGATATTCACGACCAGTGTTACTCCCACACACGCGGGGGGTTGACGTCAATGGACCCAATCTCTTCCCCTGCCGCTTGCGTTACTCCCACACACGCGGGGGGTTGACGTCAGTTCATGGTTGGTATTTGAATGCATGGGACGTTACTCCCACACACGCGGGGGGTTGACGGACCCTGTTGGATTATTGCCTCCAGTATTCGAGTTACTCCCACACACGCGGGGGGTTGACAGATTAAACACGGTGTTTTTAATCCTTGGTTTATGTTACTCCCACACACGCGGGGGGTTGACACCAGACTACCTGCCGTCGGGGCCCATAGCTCCGTTACTCCCACACACGCGGGGGGTTGACGCTACCGCATCGTCAAACGCATGTGCGACCGGCGTTACTCCCACACACGCGTAAGCAACCAAGCAAAAAGGCGCTCCTCAATTCTTGGCAGCCCGCACTCCTAAACCGTACATCACCCCCTTTCATCCAGAACTGTGCGACGGTCTTGCCAGTTCTGGCGTGTTTATCCTTTGATCTGGTAGCCCCATGATCCCCCCTGCTACGTACAGACCCCGCATGATTCTCCGAGGCGGAGGGATGACAAAACCGTCGTCGCGATTACGAACAAGCCTGTATTTCCCCGTGCCTAAACGTACCTCACCGCGTGCCTCTCGGTCAACGATGATTTTCGCTATGGCCCTTTGACTGAACACGGTTTGGCATTGCCAGGACTAGGGAAAGGCATACGCGTCGGCAATCATTCGTTTTGGGATGCCTGCGCGTCTTGACCCGCCTGGGATTCAGGCTCCATCGACGCAACCGAGTTGAAGGCTTCTCGCAGATTCTGGTCCGAAAGGTGCGCGTACCGCTGACTCATGGTGAGCGTCTTGTGACCAAGGGCCGCTGCAACGGTGTAGAGGGGCACACCGGTCTGAACAGCTCTAGAAGCCCACGTGTGGCGAAGGCCGTGGAAGGTTATCTTGAGACGGCGATCCTTTACGCCCTTATTGAGCCCAAGCTCCTCGATTACGCGGTCAAAGCTCTTCGAGACTTCCTGCACCTGATCCTTCTTCCTGCTCTTGAATAACAGATCGTCCGGCTCTCCCTGGGGTAGTTCATCCAAGACCGCTTCCACCGGCGGAGTCAGAAAGACAACCCTACCTTCATTGGTCTTGGTGTCCAGGACTCGGATGATCCCTTTGGCACGGTCAATATGGCCCCACTTCAGACGCGTTATCTCTCCGAGCCGTAGGCCGGAGTAGAGGGCAATGACACTGATCTGCGCGGTCTGTGGGCTTTTTTTGCGGAGGGCCGCCAGCAACCGACCTTCTTCGTCATGTGTGAGGAAGCGGTATTTGGCGTTGTTCACTTTTGGGATCTTGACGGAAGAAACGGGATTGGGCCCGCCATACAAGCCCCATTGACCAGCTCGATTGAACGCCTGCCTAATCACACAGAGCACGTGCCGGACCGTGGCAGGGGCCTTCCCGGCTTGCTTTACTTCCGACTTGATCCTTTCCACGTCAAGGGGGCTGATAGCAGACAGAGGTTTGTTTCCCAGGTGTGGCTCGATCCACAGACGATAGAGATATTCATCGGTGCGCGATTGTCTCTTGTTGGCTTCGCTCCACGGAAGGTAATGGTCCTTCATGAGCGCGCCGAAGGTCAGCAGGTCTTGCTTGCGGTCTCGCGCTGGCTTGTATTCCCCGGCGCGGTCCTGCTCAAGCAATTCGTACCGCCGCCGCTGGGCAGCTTGCGCGGTCCATCCTTCGGAAAGCCAGCCGCATCGTTCCCAGGCCAGCTTGCGCGTCTTGGAATCCACGAAGCAGATCCAAAAGCACCGGTCGGCTTTTTCGTGCCACTTGCGCGTAAGGCTCTCTCTGTAGTACACTCCCGGCATTCCCTTGATTGCTTTTCTTTCGGCCATAGGAGCGATCCTTTCGTGATTCATTTACCGCTCATTTACCGCTCGGATTTTGAATCGGCTTCTCTGCTGGTGTTTCCGATCAGCGGTAAACCAGCGGTAAACGGAAGGCGGAAATTCGGGGTATTCCATGTCGCGTCTTGTCTATGACAGTACAGGCTCAACTAAGCGGAGTCAAGGGCTTTTTTCATCATGGGTCATTTCAAGTCAACTTGTGGAAATATCATCAGAAAGTGATTCGTAATCATCAGGTCGTGGGTTCGACTCCCATCCCCGGCTCCAGGATTTCTTGGGATTTCCTCCTTGATGCTTGCCGAACTCGGGTGGGATTGTCTTTTTCGGAATCGCTTCTACCTAAGAACAGTCAACAATGATAAGGGAGATATCACGGGAATGCTATCCCTGGTGCGCTTCTTGAGTCGGCTGACAAAACGAGGTTGAAGGCGGATCGCCATGAATGTTCTAGACTTGCTCAAAGAAAAGCGTGAGGAAATACTCCGAATTGCGGCCACCCATGGCGCTCGCAACGTGCGGGTCTTCGGTTCCGTTGCTCGTGGGGAAGCAGACGAATCGAGCGACATTGACTTCCTCGTAGACATGGAGCCTGACCGGAGTCTCCTCGATCTCAGCGCCTTGCTTGTCGATCTGAGAGATTGCCTGGGACGAAGGGTGGACGTGGTCAGCGAGAAAGGCCTCTATTGGCTTCTGCGCCGTCGCATCCTGAGAGAGGCCAAGCCACTATGAAGAAAGATCCTCGAGTATATCTGGCTCAGATCCTGGAACGGGTCGAGAGGATCCTGAGCTTTACTGGGAAAGGGAAGGGATCGTTCCTGACGAGTCCTCTTATCCAGGACGCGGTGATTCGGAACTTCGAAGTGATCGGCGAAGCAGCTAAACGTGTGCCCAACGAATTCCGGGAGACTCATCCGTCCATTCCATGGAAAGGGCTTACAGCTCTGAGGGACGTCCTTATTCACCAATATGAAGGCGTCAATCCGGAAGAGGTATGGCGGATCGTCGAGAAGGAGCTGCCGGCGCTCAAGACAGCTATTTCCTCATTGCTTCCACCGTTAGAGCAGTTAGAGCAGGAACTGGGCGGCGACGATGTTCACTGAGTCTTCAGAACGGCCGTACAGCGCGGAACTGGATTCTTGCTTCCTCACATACGCGTTAAGTTAAGCAGCCCTGTTCTTTCGTCCGTCATTCCCGCGGAAGCGGGAATCCAGTCTTTTCAATCCCGCGGGACGCGGGATTGGACCCCGGATCAAGTCTGGGGTGACGGGATACATTTGAGGTAACTATTTGAAATCACACGCCAAGATCCTTTAAGTTAACGCTTATGTGCTTCCGCAAGAATGA
>Ga0194113_10001276_pt1 | contig 34527 bp, 35 predicted proteins | sample TA2MahC200mmetaG_FD_146193 | JGI IMG/M metagenome (GOLD analysis project Ga0194113, IMG submission 146193) | Freshwater microbial communities from Lake Tanganyika, Tanzania - TA2015017 Mahale Deep Cast 200m | ecosystem: Environmental > Aquatic > Freshwater > Lake | place: Tanzania: Lake... | reverse complement strand
GGAAAACAAACCCGTAGCGATGCGGTGATCGCCTGTGCCGTGGGGGCTAGAGCGTAACGACAAATCTGTGCCGTGTCGGATCTCGGGCATAATTATAATCCTGGGTCGAAATTTCGCCAAACTACAGTAATAAGAATTAAGTGTCGAAGCAATATGGGTCTAAGTTGCGATAATACAATATCACGCACCTTTTTAATTTCTGCATCTCGTACTCTACTAAGTGAGCGATCGATGAGCCAAGCTGTTAAGAGTGACCCTAGAAATCCTGAAGAAAGATTGCTAGCAAATGAATCTAACCATACTGTCTCATGTTGATGTGCAATAAGTGATATTAAGGCAAAGAATGTTGCCATCAAAAATAAGAGTAGATAATGTTTCCAATTCATGTATGTCACCTACTATAAGTGCCGCCCAACTACGTCTTATGCGGAACGTTTCCGCATAAACCTCTGCTGGGGGTTGTTATGCAGAATTTTTTCCGTATAATAGACTATGTACAAATTATACCACAACTCTTGAGAAAGGCAATAGCAGCGGAACTTTGGATCACGAAACCCGCGAAATAACGCGATAACCGCGAAACGCGAAAAGGTCGGACTTCTTTCGCGGCTTTCCTCCCTTTCGCGAGTTTCGCGTTCCAAGTTTTCCGCGTTCCAATATTTTCGTGACCAAGGATAACCAATGACTGAACCAACAACTATGCAAGGCGCGGTCTGCCCCATTCCGCTCTCGCACGACGAGCAAATCGTGATGGGACACGGCAGCGGCGGCAAAATGTCGCACGATCTCATCGCCAAATATTTTACGCCCGCGTTCGACAATCCCGTGTTGCGCGCGGGTGATGACGCGGGCGTCGTCCCGACCCAGGTGGGCGCGCGCCTCGCCATCAGCACCGATTCGCACGTCGTCACGCCGCTCTTTTTCCCAGGCGGCGACATTGGACGATTGTCCGTCTGCGGCACGGTGAACGACGTGGCGATGATGGGCGCGACGCCGTTGTATCTCACCGCAGGATTCATTCTCGAAGAAGGATTGCAGCTCGCGCTGCTCGCGCGCGTGATCGAATCAATGCGCGCGGCAGCGGCAGAGGCGGGCGTGCAGATCGTCGCGGGCGATACCAAGGTCGTGCAAAGAGGCAAAGCCGATGGACTGTACATCACGACGACGGGCGTCGGCACGATTCAAGCGGGCGTTGCGATCGGCGGCGCGCGCGCGCAACCAGGCGACATCGTCATTCTGTCTGGCACGATCGGCGATCACGGCATCGCGGTACTCAGCGCGCGCGGCGACCTGGGATTTGAAGCGGAAGTGCAAAGCGACATCGCGCCGCTCAATCATCTGATCGCGCAAATCATCGCGACGAGCGAGCGCGTTCACGTCCTGCGCGATCCAACGCGCGGCGGCGTGGGAACGACGCTGAACGAAATCGCCAGGCAATCGCAGACGGGCATCGTCATCCGCGAAGACGCGTTGCCTGTACGTCCCGCCGTTGCTGCCGCGTGCGAGATTCTCGGATTCGATCCGCTCTACGTTGCGAACGAAGGCAAGGTCATCGTCGTCGTCGCGCGGCAAGACGCGGAGCAAGTTCTGGCGGCGATGCGCGCGCATCCGCTCGGCGCAGACGCGGCGATCATCGGCGCGGTGGTCGCGGAGCATCCAGGCAAGGTGTACTTGCGGAGCCGCATCGGCGGAAGGCGCGTGGTGGATCTGCTGAGCGGCGAGCAGTTGCCGCGGATTTGCTAAACCGAAAACCTGTCAGGTCGCGTGCGCGAAAACCTGGCAGGTTTTTTCGTTAGAACATCGTTAAAACATTAGACAAACACTTGACACAACGTACTGATCGTTGTATAATGTCTGTAGAAATGCAACGGGAGGCAAAGATGAAACGGTGGTTACCTTGGATCAATATTGCGGCGGCGCTAATCGCGCTAGCGGTGAATGGGCTGGCGAGCGCGCTGCCCTTGAACGGTCAAAGCACGGGCGCGATTTCAGACCAGTTCAAAGTTTTCTTTGTCCCCGCGGGTTATGTCTTTGCCATCTGGGGCGTGATCTACCTCGGCTGGATCGCGTTCATCGTGTATCAGGCATTGCCGGGACAACGGGATAATCCGCGCCTTCACCGCATCGGCTGGTTGTTTGTGCTGAGCTGTCTCGCGAACGCCGCTTGGTTGTTCGCGTGGCACTATGAACTTTTTCCGTTATCCGTCGTCGTGATGCTTGTGCTCCTCTTGTCGCTAATCGCGATTTACGTACGCTTGAACATCGGACGTGCGCACACAACCGCAATCGAAAAAATGTGTGTGGATATTCCGTTCGGTATCTATCTCGGCTGGATTAGCGTCGCGACGATTGCGAACGTCACCGATTTGTTGTACTTTTGGAACTGGGATGGATTTGGCATTGCGCCGCAAGTGTGGGCGGTGATGATGCTCGTCGTCGCGTCGGCGCTGACGCTAGCGATGGCTTGGACGCGCGGCGATGTGGCGTATCTCGTGGTGATCATTTGGTCGTTCATCGGAATCGCGATCAAGCAATCCGCCGTCCCCTTGGTTGCGAATGCGACGTGGGCGATGACCGCGCTCGTCGTTCTGTTGATTCCGCTGAGCATCTGGTATCGCGCTAAAAAATTGGTGGTTGCGCGGCGATGAACGATCAAACGTTTGGCTTTACGATCAAACTCGTCGCGGAACGCACGGGCGTTTCGGTTCACACCTTGCGCGCGTGGGAACGCCGCTACGGCGTGCCGAAACCAAATCGCGGCGCGGAGAATCGCTATCGTTTGTACGGCGAAGACGACGTTGCCGATGTGTTGTGGCTGAAACAGCAAGTCGAATCGGGAATCCCGCCCGCGCAGGCGAGCGCGTTCTTGCGCCAACGGCACGAGCAACCGCGCGGTGTCGCGTTGTCTGAAGCGGTGCAGCCAATTGCCGCGACGCAGACCGCGCTGCTCGACGCGTTCGCGCAATCGGACGAAACGGCGGCGCGGCGCGTTCTCGACGAGGCGTTCGCGCTCTTCGCGCCCGAGCAAGTCGCGTTGCAAATCATCGAGCCGACGATGCGCGAAATCGGCGCGCGCTGGATGCGGAACGAGCTGACCGTGTGGCAGGAACATCTCGCGAGCAATCTCGTCCAGCAAAAACTGTACGCCATCTTGCAATCGCAACCCACGCCGCCGATGGGTGCGCCGTCGCTCGTCGCCGCGTGCGCGCCGAACGAAGAACACACGCTCGGTCTGTTGACTTTTGCGCTGCTCGCGCAGCGTCAAGGTTGGCGCGTCATTTTCCTGGGTCAAGGTACGCCGCTTGCCGACCTGAATGACATTGCGCGCACGGCAAAGCCGAACGTGGTCGTCGTCACCGTGACGACGGTGATTGGTTTGGCGGGATTGATCCCCTGGCTCGATGCCGCGCAGCGTCCGCGCGTGAAATTAGTTTTTGGCGGACGGATCGTAGACGCATCGTCCACTTTGCGCGAGCATTTGCCTGGCGAGTACCTCGGCGCGGATGTTGACGCGGCGGCGCGCGATTTGGTCGCGTTCAAACCGCGCGCCAAGTACTGGTCGCCCAGCAAGCGCGTATGGATCGCGACGAACGCGCTGCGCGCCCAGCGACTCAAACTTGCGGGCGATACCGTCGCGCGATTTATGGCGGCGCTGTCGCCGAATCTTCAACCTAAATGGAATGTGACTGACCTTAATCGCGCGACCTTGTTTCTTGCCGATGCGTTGGTGTGCGCGCTCGCGTTCGACGCGCCCGAATTGATGGATGCGGAACGCGCGTGGTTGGACGAAATGATGCCCTCGCGCGCGGTGACGGCGGAATTGCTCGACAAGCACATTGAGACGTTCGCGCGCGTGCTCGCAAAAGCGTTTCCGCAAGAACAAAATCGGTTGTATCAACCACTGGTTGCGCGGATAAAAAGTTAGGCGAAAGACGAAGGATGAATGACGAAGGTCGCGTCCCTGGTCGTCCGTCTTCGGTCTTCGGTCTTCGGTCTTCGGTCATCGGTCACATTGGAGGTCGAAATGAAACGCATCGTGATCACGGGCGGTTCGGGATTCCTGGGGCGCGCGCTGACAGACGAATTGTTGCGCGCGGGATACGAAATCGTTTGGCTTGGTCGCAATCCCGAAACAACGCGCGACGTTCCGAGCGGCGTGCGCGTCGAAAAATGGGATGGGCGCACCGCGCAGGGCTGGGGCGCGCTCGCCGATGGCGCGTTCGCGATTGTGAATCTCGCGGGGGAAAGCATCGGCATTCCGCCGATCCCTTGGACGAACGAACGCAAGCGGCGCATTCGCGATAGCCGCGTCAACGCAGGCAAAGCGATGGTCGAAGCGGTACGGCTCGCGCGCGTGAAACCGCGCGTCGTTATCCAAGCATCGGGCGTCGGATACTATGGCGCGCGCGGCGAAGAGATCATCACCGAGAAAAATTCAGCGGGGGATGATTTTCTGGGTGATGTCGCGACGCAATGGGAAGCGTCGAGCGCGCAAGTGGAAGCGCTTGGCGTGCGCCGCGCGATTATTCGCACGGGCTTGCCGCTCGACAAATCGGACGGCGTGTTTCCGTACTTGGCTTTGCCGTTCAGATTGTTTTTTGGCGGACCGATTGGCAGCGGCAGACAATTTATCGCGTGGATTCATCTCGCCGATTATGTTCGCGCGATCCAATTTCTCATCGAAAACGAAAATGCGCGCGGCGTCTTCAACTTGACCGCGCCGAATCCGTTGACGAACGCCGATTTTGGGCGCGCGCTCGCGCGCGTGTTGCATCGTCCGTTCTGGTTTCCCGTTCCTGGGTTCGCGCTCAAACTCGCGCTGGGCGAAATGGCGGAATTGCTTTTGCTCAGCGGTCAGCGCGCCGTGCCTGAACGATTGTTGCGCGCGGGTTTCAAATTTCAATTTGCGAACGCGGACAATGCGTTGAAGGATGTGCTAAAGTGAAAGTCTTGGTCACAGGCGCGACGGGGTACGTCGGCGGACGCCTCGTGCCGCAGTTGCTTGACGCGGGTTATCGCGTGCGCGTGCTCGCGCGCGATCCCGAACGCTTGCAGGATCGTCCCTGGTATGCGCGCGTCGAAATCGCGCAAGGCGATGTGTTGCAAGCGGAAACGCTGACGAGCGCGATGCAAGGCGTGGACGCGGCGTACTATCTCGTCCACAGTATGAGCGAGTTCCGCGATTTTCGCAACCGCGATTTGACCGCCGCGCGTAATTTTGGTCGCGCCGCGCGCGACGCAAATGTTCAGCGCGTTATTTATCTCGGCGGCTTGGGCAATCCCGATGAGAAATTGTCCAAGCATTTGCGTTCGCGCCAAGAAACGGGCGACGCGTTGCGCGAGTCGGGAATTCCTGTCACCGAATTTCGCGCCGCGATTATCGTCGGGTCGGGCAGTGTGTCGTTTGAAATCATTCGCACGATGACGGAACGCGTGCCGCTGATGATTTGCCCGCGCTGGGTCTACGTGCGCGTCCAACCGATTGCGATTCGCGACATCCTCGATTATCTCGTCACCGCGTTGCGCGTGCCAGAGAGCGCGGGGCGCATCATCGAAATTGGCGGCGCGGATGCGCAAAAGTACGGCGATATGATGCTGGGGTACGCGCGCGCGCGCGGTTTGAAACGCTGGTTGATTCCGGTGCCGGTGTTGACGCCCAAACTTTCCGCGTACTGGGTGCACTGGATGACGCCGATTCCGGCGAACATCGCGCATCCGTTGATCGAAGGATTGCGGAACGAAGTGATTGTGCGCGATGACGCGGCGCGAAAGATTTTTCCGAACATTCAGCCGCTCGATTTCGCGCGCGCGTTGGACGATGCGCTCGCGCAACTCGACGCGAGCCAGGTCGAAACATCGTGGAGCGATGCGTTGTTGAGCAGCAGAGGGGACGCGGCGCAAGCCAAATTCGTGTATCGCGAAGGCATCATCACCGAAACGCGGCAACGCATCGTCGCCGCGAGTCCCGAAGCGGCGTATCGCGTCTTCACGGGACTGGGCGGCAAGCGCGGCTGGCTGTACGCGAATTGGCTGTGGCGCATTCGCGGCGCGCTCGATCGACTTGTCGGCGGCGTCGGTCTGCGGCGCGGGCGGCGGCATCCCGACGAATTGCACGTCGGCGACGCGCTTGATTTTTGGCGCGTGGAAAAAATCGAACCGAATCGGCTGTTGCGTTTGCGCGCCGAGATGAAATCGCCAGGACCTGCGTGGTTGGAATATCGCGCTGAGCCGCAGGGCGATGGCAAAGCGCGGCTCATTCAAACTGCGTTCTTCATTCCAAAAGGTTTGTTCGGTTTGTTGTATTGGTACGTGTTGTATCCGCTGCACGCCGTCGTCTTCTCTGGAATGGTTGACGCGATTGCAAAACAGGCGGAACGCTTGGAGGAAAAATGAACGACATCTTGACAGTTTTGAAAATCATCGCGGCATTGGCGACGGCAGCCACTGGGTTGCTCGCATTCGTCAAGCCCGCTGCGACGTACGGCTTTATCGGCTTGAACGCGAACGGCGCGCGCGGCGTCTCGGAGATTCGCGCGATCTTCGGCGGCTTGTTCATCGCGCTCGGTCTCGCGCCGCTCTTCCTGGGCGCAACCGCGTATCAAGTGCTCGGCATCGGCTATCTGGCGATTGCCGTCGCGCGCGCGTTTTCGATCGTGTTCGATCAGTCGTACGCCCAATCGAATATCATCAGTCTCGTCATCGAAATAATTCTGGGCGCGATTCTTGTCATCTAAAAATTGTACGGCGGTCGGCGGTCAGCCGTCGGCGGTCGCAAAGAGAAGGAAATATGTCTGTTCGAATCGTTACCGATAGTACGTGTGATTTGCCCAAAGAGACGATTGCGCGCTACGACATTCGCGTCGTGCCGCTGTACATCAACGTGGGCAAACAAGGTTTTCTCGACGGGATTGATCTGACGCGCGAGGAATTTTACAATCGCTTGCCGACTTTTCCCGCGCACCCGACAACTGCCGCGCCATCGCCGCTGAAATTTCGCGCGATGTACGACGCGCTGGCAGATGAAGACGCGACCCAGGTCTTGTCCATTCACATTTCGAGCGCGCTCAGCGCGGTGCTGGATACCGCGCAAATCGGCGCGCGCGAAACGCAATCAGTTCCTGTCACCGTGTTCGATTCGCGGCAACTGAGTTTGGGCACGGGGTTTCTGGTCGAGACGGCGGCGAAACTCGCGGCGGAAGGACGCACGGTCGGCGAAATTATTCCTGCGCTCAACGCGCAAATCAAACGCTCGCGCGTGTTTGCCGCGCTCGATACGTTGGAATTCTTGAAACGCAGCGGGCGAATGAACGGCGTGATCGCGAGTTTCGGCACGCTCTTGCAACTCAAACCGATTCTGACGATGTACGACGGCAAGCCAGGCGCGGAGCGCGTCCGCACGCGCGAACGCGCGACGCAACGCTTGCTCGAAATGCTGCACGAGGTTGGCGCGCTGGAACGCGTCGCGATCGTTCATACCAACGCGCCGACGCGCGTCGCGGAATTGCGCGCGCACGCCGCACACCTCTTGCCGTCCGAAGTTATCGCGACGGACATTACGCCCGTCATCGGCGCGCACATCGGTCCAGGCGCGGTCGGGTTTGCGGTCGTGAGCAAGCAGTGACGAAGGATGAAGGATGAAGGATGAAGGATGAAGGAGGCGTATGATGAAGACGATAGATTTCAAAGGATGGCTCATCTTTGTCGTTTTGATCTTGATCGGCACGGCGGTGGCTTGGGCGGGTAGTCAGGGTGGAACTTTGTTTGGCGGAATTCCGTTGTTTGCCTTGGCGGTCGGGCTGGCTTTTCTGATCCAGTGGCTGGTCTTTGTTCCGTCCTACCTGCGACAGACGGAAAAGTTTTTCGATCTCACGGGGAGCATCACCTACATTTCCGTAACGACTTTGGCGTTGCGTTTCAGTCCCGCGATGGATGCGCGCACGATCCTTCTGTGGGCATTGGTCGTGATCTGGGCGGCGCGCCTGGGAACATTTTTGTTCCGGCGTATCCAACGCGCAGGCAAGGATGATCGCTTTGATGATCTCAAGCCGTCGTTCATTCGTTTTCTGAATGTGTGGACGATCCAAGGTTTGTGGGTCACATTCACCGCCGCCGCCGCGCTCGTCGCGATCACGACGACCACGCGCAGAGACTTGGATGTGTTTGCGCTCGTTGGTTTGGTCGTTTGGGCTTTCGGTTTTGCAATCGAGGTTATCGCGGACGCGCAAAAAAATCGCTTTGGCGCAAACCCAGCGAACAAAGGCAAGTTCATTCAAACCGGTTTGTGGTCGCGCTCGCGTCACCCCAATTACTTTGGCGAGATTGTACTCTGGATCGGCGTCGCGGTGATCGCGTTGCCCGTTCTGCAAGGGTGGCAATGGGTCGCGCTGATTTCGCCTGTGTTCGTTACCGTGTTGCTCACGCGCGTCAGCGGCGTTCCGTTGCTGGAAGCCAAAGCGGATAAGAAATGGGGCGGGCAACCCGAGTACGAGGCATACAAAAAACGGACGCCGGTGTTGGTTCCACGTTTGTGGGATTGATGACCGATGACCGATGACCGATGACCGAAGACGGAGGACGGAGGAAATCGGCCATCGGTCATCGGTCATCGGTCGTGAAAGGAGGAACAATGAACATCGCAAAAGCAATTTCGATTCTCGGTTTGCTGGTAATGACCATCGCGATTGTCTATGCATTCGCGTTCGGCAATTTTGCGGTCGAAGGCGCGTGGATCACGTCGCATCCCTGGGGCATCGTCTCGCTGGTTGATCTCTACGTCGGCTTTACGCTTTTCTCGTTGTGGATCGTGTACCGCGAGAAATCGCTGGCGGCGAAAATCGTTTGGGTCGCGTTGATGATGGTGCTGGGGAATTGGACTGCCGCGCTGTACGTTTTGCTCGCGCTGAACGCGAGTCGCGGCGATTGGAAAAAATTTTGGATGGGAGATCGCGCGCAATGACGACGCCCTTTTATCTCACGCTCAAAGAAATCTGGCGCAATCGCGGACGCTTTCTCTTGTTCAGTCTTGTGATCGCGCTGATCACCTTGCTCGTGTTGTTCATCGCCGCGCTTGCCGACGGCTTGGGGAATGGTAACCGCGAGTACATCGAAAAACTGAACGGTGAGCTGATCGTGTACAAATCGAATGTTGACCTTTCGATTGGCGCGAGCCGTCTGGATCGTTCGCAGTTGCGCGCGATTGTGCGTGTGCCGGGTGTGAAAGACGCGGGGCAAGCCAGTTTTAGCAGTGTGGTGTTGCTTCAAAGCGAAGGCAAAAAATTCAACGTCGCGCTGATCGGCGTCGAACCTGGGAAACCCGGCGAGCCGCCTGTGGTATTGGGCCGCGGACTCGGTGACAAAAGTAGCAGCGAAGCGATCATCGATCGCAATGTTGCGTTGCGAACTGGCTACACGGTCGGCGATCAACTCCGTCTCAAAGCGATTCAAGGTACGCAGGAAGAATTTTACGATTTGCGCATCGTCGGCATAAGCGATGGGCGACAATACTCGTTGCAACCGAGTGTGATCGTCTCGCATCCAACGTTCGATCGCGTCAAACCTGGCGTACCGGTTGTGAACGCGACCGATCTGGTTTCCAATCTGATCATTGTGCAATTGGACGAGCCGTTGAATTGGAAAGCGATGGCGATAACGCTCGCGAATCAAGTTGAAGGGATTCAAGCCGTTGACCGACAGACCGCGTACCAAAACACGCCGGGGTACAGCGCGCAGCAAAGCACGCTCGACACGCAACGATTTTTCACGCTCTTGATCGGCGTGCTCGTCATCGGCGGATTTTTCCAGATTCAAACGCTGCAAAAAGTCCCGCAGATCGGAATGTTAAAAGCGATTGGCGCGCCGAATCTTCTGATCGCGATTGCCGCGCTGACACAAATCGTTTTGGTGACGATCCTGGGTGTGAGCATCGGCGCGTTGGCAACGGTTTTGTTGTCGTTTACGTTTCCCGCAACGATACCGATCGTTTTCTCGCCGATGGCGATTGTGATCGGCGTCGCGTCCCTGATGTTGGTTGGACCGATCGGCGGCTTGGTCTCGGTACGCTACGCGCTGCGCGTCGAGCCGCTGACCGCGCTGGGATTGACGGGGTAGTGTGGCATTGTCACGCTGAGCGGAGCGAAGCGTCTCGCAAAGCACATCGCGAGACGCAAAGCGTTCGCTGCGCTCAGAATGACAACCGCAAGGTGATTTAATGGTAAACGCACTCGAAACAAAATCGGTCACGAAAATCTACAAGAGCGACATCGGCACGATCCGCGCGGTGGACGAGGTTTCGCTCAACGTCGCGAACGGCGAATTCGTCGCGCTGGTTGGACCCAGCGGCTCGGGCAAGACGACGATGCTGGCGATTCTCGCCGCGCTCTTGCGTCCGAACGAAGGGTCGGTGATGATTGACGGCGCGGAGTTGAGCCAGATGAGCGAAGCCAAGCGCGCGCGCTTTCGCCGTGAGAAGATCGGCTTTACGTTTCAAGCGAATAATCTCGTGCCGTACTTGACCGCGCTCGAAAACGTCGAATTGATGTTGCGCTTGAACGGCAAGTACGATCGCGCGGGACGCGAGCGCGCGCGCGAATTACTTGCGCGGCTGGGTCTGGGGGAACGACTGAAAAATTTGCCGCGCCAATTATCCGGCGGACAACAACAACGCGTCGCGATTGCGCGCGCGTTGATCCACACGCCCGCGCTCGTGCTGGCGGACGAACCGACCGCGTCGCTGGACACCGAACGCGCGCATCAAGTCATCCAGACATTTGCGAATTTGATTCACGAGCAGCAGCGCGCGGGAATTATGGTGACGCACGATTTACGGATGACGCAGTACGCGGATCGCATCATTCAAATGCGCGATGGCAAGCTGCGTCGCGTCATCAGCGATCCCGCCGAGATTCGCGCGTTCGCGACGACGGGCGAAGCGGTGACGGCGAATTGAGGGAGATACCGATGGCAAAATTCGCTCGTTTGAAATTTAACGATCCCGCCCCAGATGCGGAAATCTTAACGACGGAAAACAAAGCGATCCGTTTGTCGTCGTTGTGGAAAGAAAAAACGATTCTGCTGGTGTTCACGCGCCACTTTGGTTGTCCGCAGTGCAAAGAGATGCTCGCGCAGATCGTCGAAGCGAAATCCGAAATCGCGCGCGCGGGTTTGACGATTGCGGCGGTTACGCAAGGCGACCCGGACGCGGCGCGTGTGTTTTGCGAACAACGCGCGCCAGGAATCGCGTGCCTCGCCGATCCCGAACGCAAAGCGTACCGCGCGTTCGGCTTGGAACGCGGTAGTTTGTGGCAAGTGATGTTGTCGCCGCAAGTTTTGCTGGGCACGTTGCGCGCGTGGTGGCGTGGACACAAGACCGAATTACCGCCGCGCAGCCAGGACGTGATGCAAATGTCCGGCGCGTTCATCATCGGCACGGACGGCAAAATTCGTTTGCCGTACTATTACGACACGATTGCCGATCATCCGCTCACTGATTTGTTGTTGCGCGGCGTGCTGGGGACGAGTTGGAGCAAGCCGATGGATGGCGCGCTGGGGCAGTAGGACCGTGAGACAGAGAATCCTCTGGTGGTTGCGGCGCGATTTGCGCGTGACCGATAATGTCGCTTTGCACTACGCGTTGCGCGATGCGGACAGCATCATCCCTGTTTTCATTCTCGATTCGCGTTTGCTGAACAGCGACAAACTCGCGCCCGCGCGCAAACAATTTCTTTTCGATTCGCTCGCCGATCTTGACGCGCGCTTGCGCGAACGCGGCGGGCGACTGATCGTGCAACGCGGCGATCCCGCGCGCGAGTTGCCGCGTCTCGTCCACGAAACGCGCGCCGATGCGGTCTACTTTCATCGCGATTACACGCCGTACGCGCGAGCGCGCGATGCGCGTGTGACGGACGCGCTGAACGCGCTCGGTGTGCGTGTTGAAACGTTCGACGATAACTATCTTGCCGCGCCTGAACAGGTCTTGAAAGACGACGGCACGCCGTACACTGTGTACACGCGCTTTCGCCTGCGTTTTGAAGAGCGCGTGATCATCCCGAATCGTTACGCAACGCGCGGCGATTTGAACACGCCGCGCGACATTGTGTCGCTGGAATTGCCGCGTCTGCCGCGCGACGATCGTTTTGCGCGCGGCGGCGAAACGGAAGCGTTGAAGCTTGCGCGCGCGTTCTTTCGTCGTGACGATGGTTTGGCGCGCTATCGCGATCTGCGCGATTTCCTCGCGCGCGATGCGACGTCGCATCTGTCGTCGCATTTGCATTTCGGCACCGTCTCGGCGCGCGAACTGGCGCGCGCGGCGCGCGACGCGGACGCGGGCAAGCAGGGCAAAACGTGGATTGACGAACTCGTGTGGCGCGAATTTTACGCGCAGGTCTTGTGGCATTTCCCGCACGCGGCGCGCGGCGCGTTCAGGCGCGAGTACGATGCAATCGCGTGGGAAAATGACGCGGAAAAATTCGCGGCGTGGTGTGAGGGTCGGACGGGATTTCCCATCGTAGACGCAGGGATGCGGCAACTGAACGCGACGGGCTGGATGCACAATCGCGCGCGGATGATCGTCGCATCATTTCTCACGAAGGACTTGCTGATTGATTGGCGCTGGGGCGAAAAATATTTCTTGCGGAATTTGATTGACGGCGACATCGCGTCGAACAATGGCGGGTGGCAGTGGGCGGCGGGCACTGGCACGGACGCGCAGCCGTTCTTTCGCATCTTCAACCCGCTGTTGCAAGGCGCGAAATTCGATCCCGACGGCGCGTACGTCAAGCGGTGGATTCCCGAACTCGCGCGCGTGCCGCGCGAGTATATTCACGCGCCCTCAACGATGCCGCGCGAAATCGCGCGCCGCGCGGGTGTGGAAATCGGCACGGATTATCCCGCGCCGATGGTGGAGCACGCGGTTCAGCGCGAGCGCGCGCTGAAGATGTATCGGCGAAAATAAACGCGCGGATTCGTTGTCCGCGCGTTTATTTTTTACAAACGGGACCGCGTTCGCTTAGTGAGCATCGTTCGCTTGAGATGTTCTGAAACTTGCTGCCGCGGAATTGCCATCGCGTCGTACGCGTACAGGTTGACGTAGAACAAGCCGCGCGGCGTTTGCCAGTAAAAGTTTTCGCCGCGTTCCAGTTTTTGCCGTGCGGTTTCCAAGCGCGAGACGCGCGCGCGGGCGTACCGCGCGTTGCCGACAACCATTATGTTTTTCATCAAATCACGTGCGATGACTGCCATTCGTTTTCTCCCAGACCCGAAGGGTTTCCAAAAACCCTTCGGGTCTTTATTCCTCTTCCTCTTCGCCATCTTCTGCGCCTGACGTTCCCGTCAACTCCGCTAAACCGTCTTGGATTTCGCGCAACTCGGCGTCCGTCAGATTCCACACCTTCGCCGCGAGCGCGTCTATTTCTGTTTCCGCTTCTTTCACCGCGTCCGCGTTTTCTTTCGTTTGCGCCTTGTGCGCGCGTTTGGATTGTGCGGCAAGCGCGGCGTGCGTTTCGTTCTTCGCGTCGTACTTGGGAATGCCGATGCGCGTGAGAACGTGCGGGTCGGGATGCAAAACGATGTACGACATTGCCGCCAATTGCGCGGGCGCAGAGTTGAGCAACGCGCAGAGGTAATGCGCTTCGGTTTCGGTTTTGGACGGAATGAAGACGGCTGTGTGGTCTGGCACGACAACTTTTTGCCCGAGTTTCTCGTCCTCGACATCACTGATTACTGCGGCTTGGAGCGTACGCGCGATTTCTGACCAAACGACTTTGTACGGCGAAAATGTTATCGTACCAATCGCGTACATCGAGTAAAACGGATCTCTTGGAATGACGCTCGACTTGCGCTCGGCTAATTCCTTCTTGAATTGTTTGAGCCACGCAAACGTTAGCGGCGCTTTATCTTGGAGCCAATCCTCACGATAGCCCACGCGCTTTTCTGGGTCTTGCACTGCAAGAATGTGCAAACTAGGGAACGCGTTCCATCGCTGGACATCACGCCCGCGCAATAACGGGTATAGTAATTCGGTTTCGATTTTATAATTCGTGTACTGCTTGACCTTGCGCTTTGCACCTTTCAAATAGTTGGTGACGAGCGCGTGTTTCTTGCCCAATTTCTCGTCAATCGAAAGCCAGTACACGCCGTTCGCGCCGCCCGTGTTTGATCCCTCGTATGCTTGATAAAATTGTTGCACCGCGCCCGTGAATTTTCGCAGCGCGCGAATCGCTTGCGGTCCCGCCGTGAGCCAACGGTCGTTTTTGATTCCGTTGACCGCCTTGTTCACTGGTTCGGCGGCAAATTTCAGTTGCGTCGTCTTGCGCGTGACGTCGGCGTAAGCGTCGGACGCGTAAACGGGTTCGTGCGCGCGCCACAGCAAGTAATCAACGGGGTACTGAACTTCTTGCCCTTTTTTCGCGACAAAGACCGCCGTGCGATTCGTCGCGCCTTCAAACGGTTGGAACGCGGAGAAATCGTGAACGCGCAGCGGCGCAAAGTACGTGACGTTTTGCGGAATGACAAAGCGGCGGAATCCCTCGCCCGCTTCGGTTTTGAAAACGGTTTGCGTGATGACGAACGCGATGTGTCCGCCGTCGCGCAACAGTTTGTCCACCGCGACGTAGGTGACGAGCATCGAAAGGTCTTTTTTGCCCGCGCCGTGTCGAACCGACGTGCCTTTGTTGCCTGTGCCTGCCTGCTTGAACAAGCCGTACTCTTTCCAAAGCGATTGTTGCGCGTCGCGATAATCGTCGGGCAAACTCTCCCAGTTGATCCACGGCGGATTGCCGACGACGAAATCGAATTTCGATTCGCGCGTCGTGTAAATCGGCGCGAAACGATTGACGAGGTAACGCGCCCACGCATCGTCGAGATTTTTCGCTTTCAATTCGCGAAACGTCTCGAACATTTCGCGCAACAGACGCCGCGCCGTTACGATTTCTTCTTCGACAATTCTGCGGTCAGAGTTGCGCGCTCGATACCACGTTTCGAGATTCGCCGCGTCGAAGATTGCATCGGCAAAGCGTTCGGCATTCCAATCTTGTTCGATGCCGCGTTGAACGGTTTCCGCCAACACTTCCAACTTGCCCTCGTCCACGAGCGGACGCGGGACGAACAATTGATGCTCCGATGGCTTGCCGCGTGGTCGTAATTCTTTCAACACTTCGAGCGACACTTGATACGCGGGATTCGTTTGTCCCAAGCCCGCCTGACGCGGCGCGGCAGGCACGAGAATCGAATCGGTCAGCCAAATCGGAATCGTGATCGGTTCGGGGATGTAGCGCAAGCCCTCGCTCCCGCGAATCAAATCGCCGAGCGCGATGATGTAATTCGCGCGCGCCGCCAACACCGCAAGCGGATTCAAATCAAAACCGACGATGTTGCGCGTGATGGCTTGCAAAACTTGTTCGGGCGCAAGCGTCTTGGCTTGCGGCGAATCTTTCGCTTGCTTGATCACCTCGACCAAAAATGTGCCACTGCCGCACGTCGGGTCGAGCACGCGCTTGAACACGTCGCCGTCGTAGCCCGCCAAATCGCGCAGTTCGCCCAACACAAATTGCGCGAGCCAATCGGGCGTGTAATACTCGCCCAGGTCGTGGCGCGCTTGGCGCGGAATCAAGCGTTCGTACAAATCCTTGAGCAAGTCGTGCGTCTCTTCGGGTTTCAACACGAATGTCGTCACTTCGTAACCCGACAATTTGGAAACGACGCTCCGCACCGCGCCGTCGAGTTCCTTGTCCCAGCCACGCGGGTCAACGTACCAATCGAACAATTCGCCTTCGAGGAAATTGCGAACGTTCAGCGACGAAATGAATCCGCCTTCGCGCTCCAAACTTTCGAGCGTCTCGCGCAATGTGTCTGACGGCAGCGCCGAAATATTTTCGAGCGTCGTCGTCACGGTCTTGCAACAATAGTTGACGAGCAATTCCGCAACGAGCAGTTTGATGAGCAAGCCATAGTACGTGGAAAGCGCGAAGAAAAATGCGGCGACATTGAAATCCGTTTTGCTCCCGCCGATGGCGTAATCGGTGCGAAGATTGCCAAAGCGTTGTTGTGCTTCCTTTTCCTCAAATGAAACGACTTGGCGAAAGAGTTTGCGCCATTCTTGATAGCGCGAGCGAATCATCGCGCCGCGCGCGCTGCTGTTTTCGACCGCGTCCTTGATGCGCGCGTAGAACACGCCGACGACGCGTTTCGCCAACTGGCTCGCGACGCGCGCGCGTTTTTCCTCGACAATGCCGAAATCGGCGGCGAGATAATCGGCGTTGAGCGGTTTTTTGTCCACCGAACGGAAAAGTGTCAGCAAACGATGGATACCGTAAAAATTCTTGGTGGAGATTTCTTGCGGCGCGGTCACGACAAAATGTTCGAGCGCGGGGAGATAGCGCACGAAGAACATCAAGTACCCGTCAAGGATGACGGCGGCGTAGCGCCCCAGGTTCGCGCGCCAGTCGTTGCCGTACTGGTCGAGCGCGAGTCCCGTAACGTACTTGACGACTTCGCTGATCGCTTCGCGGTTTGCTGACGGAACGCGCGGTAGAATCTGAACATTCCCGATAGTCCGTTCCTTTACTTCAGGAACTGGAATGCGTTCTTCGATTGCTTGGTCAAGCGCACCAGGGGCTTTGAATTCCAAGACGATGTTGTTGAAGACGTAATCCGCCGCGCCCGTGCCTCCGCGTCGTCCCGCGCCGATAATGCCTTTCTGCGCGACGAACTGAACATCTTTTGCGCCAACATCGCGCGCGGCTTTTTCCAGAATCGGTTTGACCAACTCTTCAAAGTTGGCTTCAGGTCTGCCGCCGCGCGCGACGCGTTGCAATGCCTGGTCAGCCGCGCGGCGAATTAAGCCCGCAACGGCGGCGGCATCGGCTTGGGTAATTTCTGGGAGCGGATTGATTTTTGGCATTGAAATTCAGTTGCCTTCAGCAGTCGCATTATAATCTACTCGACGCAGAATGACAAAGGGCTATTGTATGAAAAAACGTGCGGCTTGTGATTGAGCGTTTTCGCTTTTGAGACAGTATGCAGAAAAAGCAATCACGCCTCCAACCGCGCGACGAGTAACGGCACGAGCATTTCTTGCTCCGCGAGTCCGCCGTGCCGCCCACGCATTTTCGCTTCCTCTTTTTCTTCCCAGTAAAAATTTTCGCGCGCGAGCGCGATCAGATCGCCGACGCGGTGTTTCAGTTCGGGCGCGGGTTTGCCGCTGCCGAACAAGCCCGCGTCGAGCGCGTCGCGCGAATCGAGCACGACGAACTTGTCGCCGAGCCGCGTCTCGATGTAATCGCGCGCCGCGTCCACTTCGCCGTTGCGACAGTACAGGTACGCCGCGCGCGCCTCGCCCACAAAATCCATCACCAGATGCTCGCGCAGCGCGGGATGGTTGCGCCAAAAAATCGCGCGCTCAGGCGGCGCATCAAGCTGACCGTGATCGGCGGTGAGCAGAAAGAGTGTGCCATCGCGCGCGGCAGGCGAAAGTTTGCGCCAAAATTCGTACTCGAACGAGTAACCGAAATTGTTCAGCTCCGCGATCGTCGCATCGTGCGACGGTCCGTAGCGATGCCCGATGTCGTCGAGCGCGCTCCAGTACGCGACGAACAACGCGCGCTCGGCGCGATGTTGTTCGATGGCGTGGCGCAGCGTGACCCACAAATCGGACGATGTGACAAAGCCGAAGGTTTCTTTGACGCCGCGAATTTGAACGTGCGAGAGTGCAGATTCGGTGTACGGCGCTTCGATGAAATTGTAAACGGGAATTCCAAAACGATCCAGCGTTTGCGGCAACGCGGGAATCGGCAAAAAATTTTCGGGCTTGAGTCCCGCATCCACCAGTTGTTGCCAACCCAAATCTTGCGTGGCGACGGGGCTGAACTTGATCATATTCGCGCGCACGCTTTGCTCGCGCAAAAAAAGTTGATAACCGATGAACCCGTGTTCGGCGGGCGTGTAGCCCGACCAGAGCGACGTGAGCGCGGCAGTCGTCGTCGAAGGAAAGGTCGAAGTGATCGGCACGAGGTGCGCGCCACGCTGGAGCAGTTTGTTAAAACCGTTTTGTGGATTCGCGTCGAGCGCGTCGAGCAACCGGCAATAGCCCATCGCGTCCACGACGACGTAGACGACGCGCTGAACGCCGGTTGTGAAACCTTTGACGATTTCCGGATCGAGCGGCGGCGTGTGAAAGTGTCCGCCGAGCGCGCGAATGATCGTCGCGGGAACGTTGACGATGGATCGTCCGCCGTAATTCGGCGCGATGAATTCGGCAGGCAAGTTCAGTTTGTGATAGCGCGCGCGTTCCGCGCGAATGCGTTTTTCGATTTTCCGGGCTTCATCCTTCATCCTTCTGCCTTCATCCTTTCCTCCGGCGGTTTCAACGCGCGAAAACTACGCCACAAGGTCAAGTCGTAAATAATTTTCAATCCGCCCGCGAGAAAAAATGGCGCGGTGAGCAACGACGCGCTGAGCAACGCGCCGGTCAGCGCAGGCGACCACGCCGCGCCCAGCGAGCGCGCGATCGTCGTGATGCCGGACGCGGCGGAGCGTTCGTCCGGCGCGACGACTGCCATCGTGTACGACTGGCGCGTCGGCACGTCCATCTGCGAAATGCTGTAGCGGACGAGCAGAACTAGAATCGCGAACGGCAGCGTCGGCATCAGCGGCACAAGCATCAGCAAAATATTCGAGGGGATGTGCGTCCACACCATCGTGTTGATCAAACCGACGCGCGCCGCGATCCGCGCCGCGCTGAGCGCGGAAATTCCCGCGAGAATATTTCCGCCGAAGAAAATCGCGCCCAGCAACGCCGGTTCGACGCCCCAGCGAATTTGAAACCAGTACGCGATCAGCGACTGCACGATGAACCCGCCCGCAAACGCGTCGAGCGCGAAGAGCGCGGACAATTTCAGCACGATGCCGCGCGAACGATGCAAACCGAATGATGGTAGAGGCGTTTTATTAAACGCCCCTACAAACGTCTCCACTTCCACGCGCGGCGACAAGCGCGCGAACATCAACGCCAGCAAAATTCCAAACAGCGCGTACCCGATCACGATCACGCGATAACTATCGAGCGCGGCGAAACCAGTCGCTTGCAAAAATTGCGCGAGCGCGCCGCTGACGAGCGCGCCGGTCGCTGTGGCAAACGAGCCGACGAGATTGTACCACGCAAAGACGCGCGTGCGCTGATCGTTCGGGACGATGTGCGCGAGCGCGGCTTGTTCAATCGAAAGGAACGGTCCAATTTCACCGCCGCCCGGACTGATGACGCCGATGATCGCCGCGACCGCGAGCAGAACGATGTTGCCGGTCAACGCAAACGCGATGCCGGCGAACAGCATCAGTCCCGCGCCGAGCAAAAGCATTTTGCGCCGCCCGATGTGATCGGCTGAAGTGGTGATCCAAAGTGAGATCACCGCGTCGCCGAGAAGCGTCAGTGTGAGCAGTGCGCCGATCTCCGCGCCACTCAAACCGACTTGCGCGAGATACAGCACAAGGATGATCGAGAGGAATCCGTACGCGAACAGGCGCGCGATCCGCGTGGCGAAGAGGAGTTTGCCGTCGGTGGTGAGTGTCATTGCGTTATTAGGAGAGGGAGAGGGGGAGATGGGGAGAGGGGGGGCGCGGGAGAGTTTTTCTCCCTCTCTCCCCCTCTCCCGCGCTCCCCCTCTCATTTAGGATTGTGTCTTTGCTACTTGCAAGCGGCACCAAGCGTACAGCGCGTCGTAGACCTCGAATTGATGCAGAAGATTTTCTTCGTCACAGGGAAAGCGGAGCGAATAGCCGACCGCAATCGCTTCAAGTCCGCGCGCGATCGGATCGGTGTCAAGGTCGGCGGCGACATCGGCGGCGTGAACGATCTTCGCCATCCGCACAAGCGCGGGGTCTTTCAAGTCGTACTTGACGATGATCGCTTCGAACGAACACTTGCCATTGTGATGCCCCAGTTCCACGTCGGGCGCGTCGAACGGAATCGCGCCGGTTTCTTTCGCGACGCGGTCAACCTGATTCTTTGGCACGAACAGAAATTCGGCGTCGTTGTCCACAAAGCGCGTGATGAGCCAGGGACACGCCACGCGATCAACGTGCACATGCGAACGAGTGAGCCATTTCATTTTTTCTTCTCCTTTTTTGATTTGGATTTTGGAGTTGGTTTGTTGACGATTGCTTTCGGGGTGATGGGTAGCCCAGTGTCACTGACTAATTGCGCGTACAGCGCGTCATAGATCAGTCTGCCGCGCTCGATAGCGGTAGTGTCATCAGGGCTGGTCAAGCGAATGCCGCGACAGATCAGGTCGAGTCCGGACGCGGTTGGCTCGATGGTGACTGCTTGGACGACATCGGCTTCGTCCACGATCCGCGCGATTCTCTGCAAGATTGGATCTCGCAAGTCGAACTCGCGCAGCAGCGTATAAAACGTGCAATGCTCGCGATGGTGTGAGTACCGACTGCCTGGAATATCAAATGTGTTTCCGGGGGGCAGAGGTTTTTGTCCGACCGGCACGAACACGAAGGTGGCTCGCGGGTCAAGGCACCGGCAAATCAACCACGCGCACGCGATTCGATCCACGCCGACGTTTTCCCAGGTAATCCATTTCATCGCGTCACTCCTTCGCGCGCCGATACCAGTGTCTGGCGCACTTGATCGGCTAGCGGTGATTGGAAATAATCTTGCGATTGGACCTGCTGAAATCGGCGGGACAAGATAGTCAGGTCGCGCGGGGCGTGTTTGAGCGCGGAGAGAATTTTCTGGTACTCTTGATCCGTGCGCGCGGTAAAGCGCTGAATCAATGCGTCTTCCTGGGTGCCTTGCAGCAATTGACCTTGCCACAAGAACGCCGCGCCGCGCAATTCCGTGATTTCGCAGGTCAGCCACTGAAGTTGCTCGCGCGTGCGGGAGTTGGCGGGCAAAACCCAGACCGCATCGTGCAACAAGATTGCGCCGAGCCGTTGCAGTTTGCGCCAGATGTAGACACGGCGCGCGGTTGGATGCGTGGGGATTTTGTAGTGCAATAAAAGCCAGACCGACACAAGCACCTCGATAGAAATGTAACTGTAGTTACATTATACTGTGTTCGGTTGAATATGTCAAGCGTGGAGAGAAAAACAAAACGAGCCGTTTGACCCGGCTCGTTTGACAAAGACATTCCGATTCGCTAGGTGTTTCGCCTTTCCAGAATCTCCGCCACGCGCTCGGCGAGCGCGCGCGGTTCGAAGGGCTTGATCAGGTACGCGACGGCGCCGCTGGCAAGTCCGGCGGCAATATCGGCTTGTTGCGCGTTGGCGGAGACGATCACGATCGGAATGTGCGCGGTCGCGGGGTCTTGCGTCAGGGCGCGCGTCACTTCGAGTCCGCTCAGTTCCGGCATCAGCACATCCAACACGACCACATCGGGCAGGGTTTGCCGCGCCAACGCGAGCGCCGCCGCGCCATCGCGCGCTTCCAGAACTTCATAGCCGCGCGTTTTCAGCGTAAAGGCGACGAGTTGGCGGATGAACGCGTCATCGTCGGCGACGAGGATGCGGATGCTCATCCGGCGATTCCCGGCGGCAGCGTTTGAGTGATCGCGGCGACGAGTTGTTCGGCGGTGAACGGCTTGGTCAAGACGAGCGGCGCGTTGAGTTCCGCCATCGTCGCGCGATGTTCTTCCAACGCGTTTGAAAACGCGGTCATCATAATCACCGGCACCTCGCGCGTGCGCGCGTCGGCGCGCAATTGCTGGAGGGTAGCCATGCCGTCCATTTGCGGCATTCGAATATCGAGCAACAGCACCACCGGATTCTGTTCGCGCGTGATTCGCAATGCTTCGGCGCCATCGCGCGCTTCCAGCACCTCGTACTGCGCGCGCCGCAAATATTCGACGATCAGGCGGCGGCTGTCTTCATCATCCTCCGCCACCAAGACGCGCCGCGATTGATCTTTTGCCAACACGCGTCCGACGTGTTGCAACAGCGTTCGCTCGTCCACCGGCTTGGCGAGATAATCCACCGCGCCGAGCAAGGTGCCTTGTTCGGTGTCGCCCAGGATCGAAAGGAGAATGACCGGAATCGTTTGCGTTTGCGAATCGCACTTGAGCCACTCCAGCACGGTCAATCCGTTGGCGTCCGGCAAAACGATGTCGAGCGTGATCAGATCGGGACGTTCGGTTTGCGCGATCCGCAGCGCGTCGGCGCCGGTATGCGCGACCAGGGTGCGATAGCCCGCGCGGTCCAAATAGCGGCGAAGCAAACGCGCGATGTCCGGCTCGTCGTCCACGATCAGAATGCGTTTGCCGGGCTGGGAGGGGCTGGGCGTTTCTTGTTCGACGGCGGTGGGCGCGAGGGGCAGCGTGAAACTGAAGGTCGAGCCCTTGCCCGGCGCGCTGTCCACCCAGATTTGTCCGCCGTGCATTTCGATCAGCGAGCGCGTGATCGCGAGTCCCAGCCCGGTGCCGGGCGTTTCTTGTGTGGCGCGATTTTGGGCGCGGAAAAATTTGGAGAAGAGCCGGGCTTGATCTTCCGGCGACAAGCCGATGCCGGTGTCCGATACATCCACGCGCACGTACGCGCCAACCCGGTGCGCCGCGATCGTGAGCGCGCCTTCGACGGGCGAGTACTTGTGCGCGTTGGAAACCAGGTTCGTGAGGATCTGGATCACGCGATCATTGTCGCCGGAGACGGGCGGCAGATCGGGCGCGAGCTCGAGCGTCAACGCTTGGCGTTTGGCGCGCAGTTGCGGATGCATCGTATCGGCGACCTGGTGGATGAGCCCGGGCAGATCGAGCGCCTTGCGGCGCAACTCGATCCGTCCCGCTTCGATGCGCGAAATGTCGAGCAATTCGTTGATCAGTTCGACCAGGCGATCGGTGTTCGTCTTGACGATGTCGAGAAATTCGCGTTGCACGTCGGTGAGTTCGCCCACTTCGCCGGTTTGGATCAAGTCCACGTAACCTTTGATCGAAGTGAGCGGGGTGCGCAGTTCGTGCGAGACCATCGAGACGAATTCGCTTTTCATCCGATCGACTTCGCGCTCTTTGGTCACGTCGTGAAAAACGTAGAGCCGCCCCAGGTACTCGCCATTCTGCGTTCGCACGGGATTGGAAAAGAGCTGGAGTTCGCGCGCGTGCGGCGCGCGTTGGGTGAGGTTGTGTGTGAACGATTGCGCGGTGTCGGACAAGGTGCTTTGGACGATCGCTTGGAACGCGTTCGGCTGATCGAACGCGCGTTGCAATTGGGTTTGATAATCGCTCAGCTGTTTGCCGTAGACGGTGCGCGGCTCGTCGCCCGAAAAATTTTCGCAGAAGCTGCGATTGACGGAGATAATCGTTTGATCCGGCGTGAGCAAGAGCATACTATCGGTCGCCGCGTCGAGGATCGCGCGGGCTTTGGTTTGCGCGCGCTCGATCTCGCGCAAGGTTTCCTTCAACTGATTCTCGGCGCGGCGCCGCTCTTTCAATTCGTGCCGCGTTTCCGCGTAGAGATTCGCGTTCTCCAGCGCGAGCGAAGCCATTTGCCCAAAGCGTTCCAGGAGCGCGACGTCTTCTTCGCCGAACTGGCGTCCGGGTTCCAGATAGACCAAGCCGATCACGCCGACGATTTCGAGATCGGTCCGGAGCGGCAAGCAGATTTGCGCGCGCACCCATTCAAAGCCGGGACGGCGGCGATCCCAATGGCTGTAATCACTCACGATCATCGGTTCGCCGGTTTTCCAGACCAGCCCGGACATTCCTTGCCCGCGCGCGAGGCGATACCCCACGCGGTCGGCGTACCGTCCGATGCCGACGCGCATCACCAGTTCTTGCCGCTCCGGCTCGACGACGAACAAAAAGCCGTGCCGCGTTTTCATCAGCACTGCGGCGCGCCGGACGATTTCTTCCAACATTCCTTGCGGGTTGAGCCGGTTGAGCAAGCCCAGCGTCGTCGCGTTGAGCGCGTCCAGTTCCGCGTTGGTGCGGCTGAGAATTTCTTCGGCGTGTTGGCGCTCGATCAATTCCTGCCGCAGTTGCGTTTCGGTTTCGCGCTGGCGCGCGTTGCTTGCTTGCAGCGCGCGATTGGTGGCGCTGATTTCGCGCAGGAGAGTGCGTCCCAGCGCGACGGCGATGGCGGAGTACGTGATCGTCGTCGCCAGCGCGGCGAGCAGGCGGGCGTGGGGATCGCGCGTCGCCAATTCGATGACGAGCCAGGTGAGGAAGAAGTACAACAGCGTGAGCGCGCCCTACGTGAAGATCACGCGGCGGATTTGATCGCGGGCGTCGTTGGCAGACATAGCGTCGTTATTATACTCGGTTTTCTCAGATTGGGTAGTTGCAAAAAAGAGACCCGAAGGTAATTCTCTTCGGGTGGGTGAGCGGGTTCAATTGCCGTACTGGACTTGGGAAAAGCGCATCAGTTTCTCTAGACGATGCGAAGACGCGATGCGGCGGATCGTGCCCGAGCGCGAACGCATCACGAACGATTCCGTCGTCGCGCCGTTGCCGGAGTAATGGACGCCGCGCAGCATTTCGCCGTCGGTGATGCCGGTGGCGGAGAAGAACACATTGTCGCCTGCCACCAAATCGTCGAGCACGAGCGTCTTGTTCAAATCGTAGCCGACTTGTCTGGCGTACGCGCGCTCAGAATCGTCGCGGGGCCACAGTTTGCACTGCATATCGCCGCCCAGGCATTTGATCGCGGCGGCGGTGATCACGCCTTCCGGCGATCCGCCGATGCCGAAGAGAATGTCCACGCCGGTGCCTTCGAGCGCGGTCGCGACGCCCGCCGCCACGTCGCCGTCGGTGACGAGTTTCAAGCGCGCGCCGCACGCGCGCACGGCTTCGACGTACTGGGCATTGCGCGGGCGGTCCAGGATGACGGCGATCAGGTCGCTCACTTCGCGATTTTTGGCGCGTGCGAGCGCGCGCAAATTCTCCGCGACCGACGCATCAATGTGGATCACGCCGCGTCCGGCGGGACCGACCGCGATCTTGTCCATATAGACGAGGTGACCCGGCGCGAACATCGCGCCCCGATCCGCGATCGCGATCACGGAGAGCGCGTTCGGCAAGCCGAGCGACAAGAGGCGCGTGCCGTCAATCGGGTCTACGGCGATGTCAACGAATTGAATTGATTTGTCGTTCGGCGCGGTGGATTGGACGGCGCGCCCGATGCGTTCGCCATTGTACAGCATCGGGGCATCGTCCTTTTCGCCTTCGCCGATGACGACGGTGCCGTCAATGTTGATCTGTCCGAGAAGCAGGCGCATCGCGTTGACGGCGGCTTCGTCGGCGCTGTTCTTGTTGCCGCGACCCATCCAGCGCGCCGCGGCGAGCGCCGCGCCTTCGGTGACGCGCACGAGATCGAGCGCGAGATTGCGTTCGAGTTGTTCAGACATCGTTGTCCTCCCAAGTTGGTTTTGGTTCTATTCGACGCCAAACGATTTTTTGGCAAGACCCGTAGTGGAATGAATTTTGAGTTTTGCCCATACGCGTCACAGCCAGCGGTTCAGTTTCAGCGTTCTCCTGATACGACCCTTCATCCCCATATGAGCGCAAGTAATCGTGCGATCTCTTCCAAAAATTCGCGATCGCGCGCGGTGAACGCGGCAGGCGCGTCGCTGTCAATGTCAATTTCGCCAAAGACGCGCCCGTCGCGCATAATCGGCACGACGATTTCACTGCGCGTCTGCAAACTGCACGCGATATATTCCGCGTCCGCGTTCACATCGTCCACGACGACCGTTTCTTTCACACGCGCGGCGCGTCCGCAAATGCCCGCGCCAATCGGGATGCGCGTGTGTTCGGTTGGGCGTCCGCGATACGGACCCAGCACGAGTGTTTCGCCTTCGAGCAAGTAAATGTAAACGCCGGTGTAGTGCGGGAAATTGTCGTGGAGCGTGGCGGCGAGTAGACCGAGGAGATTAGAGATTGGAGATTGGAGATTACTCCTCAACGTCGTCAAGACTTTGTCTTCTGCAGGAGAGTTTATCATAGATGCTATCGCTGTCTGAATATCCTTGAAAGAATTGTTCGGCGGTCAGTCGCGCCCAATCTTCCTTCTCGGTTGATTCGGCTGCTTCCATACTTTGATTCCCTTCCGCAACTATCTTATCACACATCCAAGAACAGGTCAACAAAAAAGTAGGGGCGAGGCATTTGCCGCAATACACTTCTCAAGCCAGATGGTTTGGCGTTGGAAGCGATTCGCTCAGCGCGAAAATGTTGTGCAAATGCCTCGCCCCTACTCCCGAATTTTTTATCGCAGAAAGCCGCCCGTCGCCATCACAATCGCAGGCGTCGGATACAGCCCCAGCGCGATCACGCCGATCAGCGCGAGGACGAGCGCGAGCGCGACGAGCGGCGCGACGCGAATGCGATCCCAACCTGGGACAGGTTCGCTCATGTACATTTGCACGATCGGGCGCAGATAAAAGTACGCCGACACGAGACTGTTCAGCACGCCGATCACCGCGAGCCACGCCCACCCCGTTTCGACCGCCGCGCTGAAGATGAGAAATTTCCCCGTGAAGCCCGCGAGCGGCGGAAAGCCCGCGAGGGACAGCATAAAGATCGCAAACATCGCCGCGATGAACGGATACTGCCGCGCCGCGCCGCCCCAATCTCTAATCTCCAATCTCTCGCGTTCGCCGTCGCTCAACGCGATCACCGCGCCGAACGCGCCCAGGTTCGTCAGCGTGTACGCGAGCAGATAGAATAGCGCGGACGACAAGCCACTCGCGCCCATCGCGACGAGCGCGATCAAGATGTAGCCCGCGTGCGCGATGCTCGAGTACGCCAGCATCCGCTTGACATTCGATTGCAGCAGCGCGGCGACATTGCCGAGCGTCATCGTCAGCACCGCGAGCGCGGCGAGGACGATGCGCCAATCGAACGCGAACGCGGGGAGCGCGACGAGGAACGCGCGGAAGAACGCGCCGAACGCCGCGGCTTTGACGCCGACGCTCATAAACGCGGTGACCGCCGTCGGCGCGCCGTCGTACACGTCCGGCGTCCACCAGTGAAACGGCACGAGCGCGACTTTGAACGCAAAGCCGACGAGCAACAAGCCCGCGCCGACGAGCAACAGATCGTTGCGCGGATTTTTCGCCAGCGCGTCGGCGATCTTCATCAAGTTCGTCGTGCCCGTCCCGCCGAAAATGAATGCGATGCCGTAGAGGAAAAACGCGGACGAGAACGCGCCGAGCAAAAAATATTTAAGCCCCGCTTCGAGCGAACGCGCGTCCGCGCGCTTGAACGCGGCGAGAATGTACAGTGGCAGCGACAGCAATTCGAGCGCGAGAAAAATGACGATGAGATCGGTCGCCGTCGCCATCAAGATCATTCCGACGACGGCGAACAGCACCAGCACATAGTACTCGCCTTGATCGACGCGGTGCGCGCGCACAAAATCGAGCGCGAGCAAAATGCTCAACGCCGCGCCGAGCAAAATCACGAGCGTTAGGAACAAACCAAAGTTATCGGCGACGACCATTCCGCCGAACGCGCTCGCGGGCGCGCCCCACAAGCCAACCGTCGCGCCCGCCGCAATCAGCAAACCGATCAAACCCAGGACGCCGAGCCAGCGTTTGCGCGGCGCGGGTGTGACGAGTTCAGCGAGCAAGACGATCAGCGCGGTGAGCGCGACGATCAACGCGGGCGCGATCACGCGAAAGTTGAGATCGGGAACAGAGAGACTCACATATCACCTTTGGTCGTGAGGGGGAGAGAGGGAGAAGGGGAGAGGGGGGAAAAATCTCCCACTCTCCCGCGCTCCCTCTCTCCCACTCTTTCATTTCAGCATAGTCAACAGACTCGTGACACTCGGCATCATCGGATCCAGGAACGTGCGTGGGTAGACGCCGATCCAAACGATGAAGACGACGAGCGCGACGAGGAGCGCGATTTCGCGCGGCGATAAATCTTTCAGCGATTTGTTTTCGTCGCGCGTGAGCGGACCGTTCATCACGCGTTGGTACATCCAGAGCAAGTAGATCGCGGACAGCACGACGCCGGTCGCGGCGAACACAGCGTACCACACATTCGCGCGGAACGCGCCAACGAGAATGAGAAACTCGCCGACGAAGCCGTTCAAGCCAGGCAAGCCGACGGACGAGAACATCACGATCAGCAAGAACGCCGCGTAGATCGGCATCACTTTGGCGACGCCGCCAAAGTCGGCGATGAGGCGCGTGTGACGCCGCTCGTACAACATTCCGACGAGCAAAAAGAGCGCGCCTGTTGACAAACCGTGATTGATCATTTGCAAAATGCCGCCGCTCATCCCTTGCGCGTTGAACGCGAACAAGCCGAGCATCACGAAACCAAGATGCGACACGGATGAAAACGCGACGAGCGATTTGATGTCGCGCTGCACGGCGGACACGATCGCGCCGTAGATGATGCCGATGAGCGCGAGCGCGATGATGAGCGGCGCGAATTGCTGCGACGCTTCGGGAAACAGCGGCAGGTTGAATCGAACAAAGCCGTATGTCCCCATCTTCAACAGCACGCCCGCGAGAATTACGCTGCCTGCCGTCGGCGCTTCGACGTGCGCGTCGGGCAGCCAGGTGTGGAACGGGAACATCGGCACTTTGATCGCAAAGGCGAGCGCGAACGCGCCGAACAGAATCGGCTGCAGTCCAAGCGGCACGGGTGTTTCCAAAAGTTCGGGCAACGCGAACGTCAGCGCGCCCGTCACATCGCGATTTGCAAAGACCAAAACCAGGATCGCGACGAGCATCAGTGTCGAGCCAAACATCGTGAACAAGATGAATTTGATCGCCGCGTAGACGCGCCGCGTATGTCCCCAAATGCCGATGAGGAACGCCATCGGAATCAGCGTGAATTCCCAAAAGACGTAGAAGAGAAAGAGATCGAGCGAGACGAAGACGCCGAGCATCGCGGCTTCGAGCAGCAGGAAAAAGATGTGATACTCTTTGACGCGTTCGGTGATGCCGACCCAGGATCCGCCAATCGCGATGATCATCAGGAACGTCGTCAGCATCACGAGCAGAATGCTCAAGCCGTCCACGCCGACGTAGTACGAGATGCCGAATTGCGGAATCCACGCGACGCGCTCGACGAATTGCATTTCGGGCGCGGCGCGAAAGGACGCGAAAAGCATCGCGGAAACCGCGAAAGTCGCGAACGCGACGAAAAGCGCGAAATAGCGAATCGCGCGTTCGGATTGGCGCGGGATGAAGAGCAGAATCAGCGCGCCGACGAGTGGTAGAACGATGAGAACCGACAAAAAGCCCATGTTGACAAGTCCGAGACGAAGTGCTAAGATAAGGTTGCAGGATCGAGTGCTCTGGTGATTCCCTAGAACACCACTAGGATTTAGCCAGAGGTTGTGTCGCCGCCGAGCGACTCCCTCGATCCGCTTTTATTTTCCAATCACGCGTAAGATTTCATTCGCTGTCAAGACGCGGTCAGGCGCGGCGCGACCACGATACACGGCAATCGCCTTTTTGTGCGCGGGCGAGCGCTTCCCGACGCGATCGAACACAATCTGCCCGCGCGTGAAATCGCGCCGAATGTGTTGAATCAAATGTAGCAACTTGCCCTTGATGTCTCCCATTCTCTCTGGGTATTCAACATCAATGACAATTCGTTCGATTTTTCCAATGTGCGGTTGAATGAGAACGAACAACGCGGCGGCGAAAATCTTGAATACGAAAGTTCGGCTACGCCAGTCGCGTTCGCGCAAAGCGCGGATGCAAGCGCGTTTGACGACGGCTGGAATGAGTGCCGCTCCACTCACGCTATCGGAAAATGCAATCACGGTATCAGCGCGCGTGTCTTCGATCTTGCCGCTTTGATCAACTTCGATGTCCAACAGCCGACCTCAATCCTATTATGTTTGACAACGCTCTGCATCAGAGATACAATGCCATCAATCGGAGGTGATTGCAATGAGTCCCGAACTACGCAAGTTGTCTCGTCTCATCAATGATATTCAGGGATTGGAAAAGGAATTGCACAAATACGAACGCAAGTATCGTCTGCGCTCGCAAGATTTTTATCGTCTCGCGCACGGCGGTAAACTTGAACAATCTCCAGAATTCTTGATGTGGCTGGGTATGTACGAAACGCTGTTGGCGCGCGAAAAAGAATATCGTCGGCTTTTCAAATCCGAAGTCGCGCCAATTGTTACCGCGCTGAATCGGGAAGGTAAAGTTGCCCGTGTCGCCGCGTAGCGCAAACCCGCTTGTCTCGTCAGATGCATACGAAGAATTCATCTACTCGCTGCCAGATGTTTTTCCAAGCATCGAGTTTTCCACGCTCGTCTTCGTTCGCACGAGTATTGACACCGCGCGGATTGAAGGCGAGTTGCATTTCTCCAAAGACACAATTCTGCGTGTACGTCAGTTCGTGGATTTCCACGACAAACTGATCCGAGCATACAGTTACGAGCTTTATCAACGCGGCAGTAAAGTTTGGTGGTACGATCCTTGGCCGCATCCGCGCGAAAAATCATTGGCAAGCACTCACCCGCATCACAAACACGTTGGGCAAGACATCAAACATACGCGCGTTCCCGCGCCTGGTATAAGCTTTGAACGACCCAATCTCCCCGTCTTGATTCGCGAGATTGAATCACTCCTCGCGAAATAACTTCACCGCAAGATCAACCACCCCAGCACGATCACCGTCGCGATCAACATCATCAGCGCGTACGCGCGCGCGTAACCCGATTGCCAACTGCGCGTGACGCGGCTGAGCGCGGCGGTCGCGCGCCCCAGTCCGTTCGCCGCGCCGTCAATGATTTTCACGTCAAGCACTTGCCACAGGAACATCGCGAGACGATACCCCTTGTCCACAAAGAGCCAACTGTAAATTTCGTCAATCCAATATTTGTGCCAGAGCAAATTGTAGATGCCGCTGAATCGGCGCGCGAGTGTCACAGGAATCGTCGGACGCGCGATGTAGAACCAGTACGCGAGCGCGATGCCGAGCAAGCCCGCGGCGACCGACGCGCCGATCAACATCCACTCGGTTGACGCGGCGAGATGCAAATCGTGCGGCTTGAACACCGGCTCGAAATAATGCTCGAGGAAATTCGCGCCCATCACTTTCGGCATACCGGCGAACCCGCCAATCACCGACAGCACCGCGAGAATCGCAAGCGGAATCGTCATCACGGCGGGAGATTCGTGGGGATGGACGGACCGATGACCGTTGACCGAGGACCGATGACTGTCGTCTTCGGTCAACGGTCTTCGGTCGTCGGTCGTCCAGCGCGGCTCAGTATGAAATGTGAGAAAGAAGGCGCGGAAAATGTAGAACGCGGTCAAGCCCGCCGTGATCAAACCGATGACCCAGATCGCGGTGTGACCAGTCGCGAACGCGCTCGCGAGAATTTCGTCTTTGCTGAAGAAACCCGCGAAGAATGGAAAGCCCGCAATCGCCAGCGCGGCGGCAAGAAATGTGATGTACGTGCGCGGCATTTTCGCGCGCAAGCCGCCGAGCTGCCGCATATCAATGATGCCGTTCATCGCGTGCATCACGCTGCCCGCGCCGAGGAAGAGCAGCGCCTTGAAGAACGCGTGCGTCATCAAATGGAAAATGCCCGCGCCGTACGCGCCGATGCCGACCGCGACGAACATATAGCCGAGTTGCGAAATCGTCGAGTACGCGAGGACGCGCTTGAGATCCATTTGCACGAGCGCGATCGTCGCGGTGTAGATCGCGGTGAGCGCGCCGGTCCACGCGACGACCTCGGACGAAAACGGCGACAGTTCGAACAAGGCGTGCGAGCGCGCGACCATATAGACGCCGGCGGTCACCATCGTCGCGGCGTGGATGAGCGCGCTGACGGGCGTGGGACCTTCCATCGCGTCGGGTAGCCAGACGTAGAGCGGAATCTGTGCCGATTTGCCGACCGCGCCTGCGAATAAAAGCAAAGTGATGATGGTGATTAGTGATTGGTCAATTAGTTTGGCGTGCGCGAAGATGTCGGCAAAGTCGAGCGTGCCGAACGTCGTGAAGATGAGCAACACGCCGAGACCGAAACCGAAATCGCCGACGCGCGTCGTGATGAAAGCTTTCTTACCCGCCGATGCTGCTTCGGGTTTGTGAAACCAAAACGAAATCAGCAAGTACGAACACAAGCCGACGAGTTCCCATCCGACGTACATCAGCAAATAGTTGCTGCCGAGCACGAGCATCAGCATCGAAAAGATAAAGAGGTTGAGGTACGTAAAGAAGTGTCCGTACCCGTCGTCGCGCTCCGCGTCCATATAGCCGATGGAGTAGACGTGGATGAGAAAGCCGACGCCTGTGACGACGAGGAGCATCAGCGCGGAAAGGGGATCGAGCAGGAACGCGACGTCAACCTTAAAATCGGCGACAGGTATCCAGGTAAACAAGGATACGTTGAAGACGCGGTGGTGCTCGTCCGTGGATTGCATCGCGAAGAACGCGAGGAGCGAAACGACGAACGACGCGCCGACCGCGCCGCACGCGATTACGCTGACGAGCCAGCGCGGGAGTTTGCGCGAGAAAATTGCGTTGATTGTCGCGCCCGCGAGTGGGAGCGCGGGGATGAGCCAGAGAGAGTTGATCAAGTTAATAATTCCTTGCTGAAGACATCAAGCGGGCTTGCGGCTTGAACGCCATTGTTCCATAACTCGTATTCACTCAAATCCGTTTCATCGCTCCACGACACGCCATATCCTCCAGGGTCAACCGTGATCGCTTTGAAAAAGGCGTCATGTTTCAATAACTGAAAACGATCGAGGTTCAGGACGCCCTGACAGTCATAAATTTTTTGGATTCCGTTGACAAATGTGACCAGTAGCCGTTTTCCTTGTAGAGGCGTCACCGATTCTATTCTTGGCGTATTCATAGCCCTACTCCAATCCAGGTAATTGCTTGAATTGATTGTTCTCCCACATCCGCAGCAGTTCTTGTTGGTATTGCGCGCCCCACTCGCGCACTAACCTTTGGGCGCGCTCGGGCAAGTCGCCCTCAAGCATGTCGAGTGTTTGAATATCGAAGACGGCGTTGTACTCGCCATAGATGGCATGAAAATGCGGAACGCCATGTTCGCTTTGGCTAAAGTACATCTTGATAACGATCCCGAAGAATCGTGTTATCACTGGCATGCCAATATCTCCTCGTCAAATGAGTTCATAATGACTGGGTTCAGCCGCGCGCGGCACGCGGAGCGTGCCCGAAAAGATTGCGTTGATTGTTGCGCCCGCGAGTGGGAGCGCGGGGACGAGCCAGAGAGAGTTAAGCAAGTGAGTTAGTTCCTCGGCGACGCGACGATGCCGACAAGCCACGCGCCTGTTGTTGTCGAGAGGCGCGCGCTTGTGAACTCGCACGTTCCCTCGCGACCTTGTGACGCTGTGTCGCGCGTCGCTCAAGCCATTTCTTTAAGGAGCGCTGGCTTTCGCCAGAATGTTTGCCCAGCACTATGCTCTCAACGCTTATGTCTTCATCAAGGTCGGGCCAGTGAATACCTTCGCCCTCGCCAATGAGCCGCCACTTGTTACGTTCTTTTGCTGTGCCGTGAACAAGTCGCGGGTACCATGCCAGAGGAACCGAAACGGTGCGCCCGTCAGTTAGGTCAACCCAAAGCGCATCTGCGCTCACTATGACACGTTGCGCGGTGATTGTTCGTAATTCAATCTCCAAAGTATTCATCCCATTTCCTCGAAAAGAACTTGATGTTTTTCTCAACAAGTCTCTGGATCCTGTTGATCTCAGTTTGACCGAAACCTCTGCTGTATTCGAGTCGGATCGGGTCGAGCCAGAATTTGGCTTTGTTCCTCTCGCGCTCGACGTGAATATGCGGCGGCTCGTCACAATCACTCGAGTAGAAGAAGAATCTGTATGGACCGATGTTGTCTACGGTTGGCATGAACGTCCAGTCCCATCCAATTTCGTCCTATTCCTCTTCATCTGAATCGCCATCGTCTGTTTCTTGTTCTTTCTTGATTTCAAAAAGCGTCTTTCCATCATGCTCGAAGAACGCGGGTCCTTGGACAGTTTTCCAATCATATCCCTGTTCGCGAAGCAACTTGAACGCTAATTTCGTAAGAGAATACCTCTCGCCCTGATATTCTACTTCACTGTCCGACACCACAATGGCTTTCTTACTTTGATCCCGAGTAAAGGTTAGTTCTGATCCAATTGGAATATTGACGTATGAAAACGAAAACCGTTTCTTGTATTTCCTCTCAGCCATATTTTCAGGAAATATTTTTTGTCCGGATTCATCAATCATTTCATTCCCGGTTCTGATTTCAGGACAACCGGATATTTTAAGGCAATACCGCAAAACTCACTTTGGGATTTGACTAAAGAGGGTTCTCATGGATACTGTCTCTATCCTATCCGACCGAGGAAAGAGGAGTGCATGAGAACCCCAAAGACATTATACCATACGACGCCGACGATTTATCCATGTGAATTGACCACTTGTCCCGAGTGCCACAAGCGCTTGGTGGACTTGCCCTATATCAACGGACGCAAAACGATTCAGACCATGACCGAGATACTGACGATTGCTTACCGCCCCAAGCACTGTGTGAACCCAGAGTGCACGGAACACACGGCTTGGCCCGCCGCGACCTGGCAACAC